>Ga0247815_10000353_pt1 | contig 37003 bp, 67 predicted proteins | sample UWRJL194509B1_FD_181014 | JGI IMG/M metagenome (GOLD analysis project Ga0247815, IMG submission 181014) | Plant litter microbial communities from Arlington Agricultural Research Station in Wisconsin, United States - UWRJ-L194-509B-1 | ecosystem: Environmental > Terrestrial > Plant litter >...
TTATGTGGAATATACTTGCTGTAAATGTTGCCACTAATAACGCTGTATCTATTTTTATTACTAATTTATTATACAAATCGTAATAAATATCAGAATCTATGAAGGCATATAACGTAATATAGAAACCTACCAATGTTATTGGAAGTATTTGTGTTATATTACTTAAATTCTTCATAATTTTTAATATTAGCAGGGAGGTTTTAATTCCCTGCTTTTATAATTTATTTTACTTATTAGATAGGGTTTGTCCCCGAAACTCCTGCGCGAGCTGCCAACTTGTTTATGTAAGTTTCAAGGGCGGCTTGTCTTCCTAATTCTGCCCATACTATATAACTAATACCCATATCACTCGTTCTACCAACGCCTTGTGAGTATTTAGAATCGTGAACGCTTATTTCATAACTCACATACTGAGAAGAGAACTTCAACACGCTTTCCTCCCCTAATATACCCTGAGCGTAAAGATTTCCTTTGTGGCGTTTTTCTCCGTCGAAATAAGCACGGGCAGCGTCTTCCCACTGCATTAAATGAGCTCCAAGGTTATCTCTGTCTTGTGCGCGTGATAATCTTTTGATATTAAATATCTCACTAAATTGACCTACTACACCATCATTAATAACTCCAAAAGATTGATTAACCTCTTCTATATAACCGCCGCTTACACTGATGCGAGTTGAAGTCTCATAGAATGGAACCATATCGCGTGTAGCTTCTGTAGGGTAGAAAATAAAAGGTTTACCTGTAAGTCTAATACCCATTAGTGCTGATGCGTCAGGTGCTGGCTCAACTGCAACCCAAGAACTAAATTCATAGTCTGCTGGTGCTTCTGAAACAAATTGGTCTACAAAAATGTCTGAACATTCCTCACAAGCTACGTCTGTAACAACTGTTGTAGAATAAACTCTTTGACAACCTCCTGTTGTAGGAATTGCTGTAACTGTACCTAAAGTACCCGCTAAGTTTGTAGTTGCATTAGCTATGGCTATTGTAGGGAATCCTGCTGTAGCATCTGTAAATGTAATCACCGCTCCATTAGAAGTCACTGTTGCACCTGTTGCTGTGTTTATTGCCGCGCCGTGAAGTGCAACAAAATTAGCTGCTGTAGTAGCAAGGTCTGTAGCAAAAGTTGCAAGGTACGCTGTTCCCGCCACTGTGATATTTGCTGTTCCTGAAGTACCTGTCAAAGTAACTGTCCTTGAAGATTGTGTACTTGGTGCCTCTACAATTGTCAGTTCTGGGTAAGCTGCCTGTAACTCTGCAAGACGTGATTCTCCACACTCATTGTCGGCAAGTTGTATTGTGTAAGTTTCTGCGGCTGCATAACAAGTGTCTCCTGCTACCCACGCTACTGAAACTGTATCAACATCTGAACACACATCTGCTACAGTGCCTAAAAGCTCAATTGTTGCCGTTTGTTTTGCACCTGCTGTACCAACGTAAGTGGCTATTTCTGCTGAAGTAAGTTCATTATCAAGGATAATTGTGTATAGTCCTCTACCGTCTCTGTCTCCTTGGCGAATAACTGAGCCTGTGACAAATCCAGGAAGGTCATCAACTGTTGTAGTTAAATCTGCGCCGTCATCTTCAATAGTAACTGAATAAGCTACACCGCCTGTAATTTCTGTATATCCCGCTGTACAATCCTCACAATTTCTTATGTAGGTTGCGGCAGTGGTTGAAGTGTAATTTGCAAGAGCACTTGCGGTTGGGTGTAGTATAGTGTATATAGATACAAGACCGCTTCGTTCTGTTCTCACTACTTCATAAGCAGGGTATTGAGCCTGTACTCTTGAAAGAGCATTAGAATCACCTTCGTCTGTAAGTGTAAGAGTGCTGAATAGATAAGCTGTACCTGTTAGTGCAGGGTTGTTGCTGTCCACTACAGAAACTTTTACAAATTCAGTAAGTGGAATATCTCCAAGTAGAGTTGTTTCACGAAGCCTTTTTGCAACTTTCCTAATTACATCTTCGTTAGTTTCACCAACTTCTTTTCCGAAGTGAAGTTTTATAACATAATCTTTCTGACCTGTCCTGAATCCAATGTGCTCTCCTGAAAGAACTACATCCAACACAGTTGTCATATTTTCATCAATGTCTATAGCTGTATCTGCACTGATGCCGTCATATCCTATAATAAGGTCGTCAAATGTCTGACGTGTGAATCGTGGAAAATTAGCTTTTACACTTACTACATCTTTTATTTTGAAAAGTTGAGATGAATAAGGTTTTGAGTTCATAGCTGTCCTTGTTGAAGGAATCCTGCTTTTACCAAGACGCATTTCATAGACTGTATTGTCTGGCTGACCTGCGAAATTAGTGATTACTACTGCACCGTTAGCACCTGCTTTACTGCTGTCTACTATAGTGAATTGTCCTTTTGATAGGTTTCTTGCCCCGCCGCTTGTCAGCACCATACCATCTAAGGTAAATAAGTGGCGAGAGATAGGTGAATGTGTACCTGGCATTTGTTTCTAAATTTGTTTGTTAATTTTTATTTTTGAGTTCGTAAATTCTGTAATTGAAATCTTGGATTTCCTTCGTTGATGTCAAATTCTCCTGCACACATAGAAATAATTCTGTCTAAGGACTTATCATCCCATTCTATTTCTAAGGTTTCATTAAATTCTGACTCTGGGTCAAAGGGGTCTACTAAAGCAATTTGTTGAGGGTAACGGTAGTAATCAAGATAAACTGAGTTTACTGCAAATTCTCTATCTGTGTAAATAGATATTTTATCGGAATTTATAGTGTAAAAACTTTCTCTCCATTTGAATGAAGGTTTGTTATCTTCATTTTGTAGTGTAGTTGTTAGATTTTCTGTCCTTACTTCAAAAAGTGATATGTAGTCTTTACATTTTTTTTGAGTTGCTTCTGCTCTTGCGTCAGCTAAGTCTAAATAATCTTTTGGTAATTTGAAATCGAAGTGGTCAAAGGTTAGCGATGAGTCAGATAGTTTCTTATCAAGTATTAAAAACTTTTGGATATATCTGACATCATCTATGCCTCTGTTTTGTAAATGTAGCTCTTCAAACTTATTTTGAGATTCGTTGAATAAGATTACAAATCTTCCTTTCTCTGTGGAAATTCCATCATTTGTGGAATTCTTTTCAACCTTTATTAAATATCTCTCGTAAGCTTCTTGAACAGTTGCCATTTATTTTATTGTATTTTCTCCCAAGCTGAGATTATAAGTTCTTTTATTTCAGGATTTGTTAATGCTGCTTTTGCGGCGGCTTTTGGAGTGTTTCCTAATAGAACGTCTTCTAAGTAATATTGTTGTCTTTTAAATTCTAACTTACGTTTAATGTTAAGTTTGTTGATAATAGAAAATAGTTCCATCTCTTCCTTACCTTTTTCAGACTTAATCATATCGTAAGCATCTATGAATCGTTCTGCGCTGTCATGTCCTGTTTTTTCATTATCAAACATTTTAAGCACTTGCCTCTCCAAAACTTCTGCTTCAGCCCCTCTAATATTTGAAAGATTCATCCATTCAAGAATAGTGTACAAAGTATCGTCTTTTTTAGGGTCAAGGGCATCAAGCATGTTCATAAATGTACGCATTGCTTTTGCTTTAGTCTTAATCCTTTCTTCTTGAAAGCTAACTTGTTTTTCAAGGTTTCTTATACAATATTTTGCAGACCTTTGTAGGGTAGCATCTCGTTCGCCAACTTCACAAATACGTCCTTGTTTTAGAGCATGAAATAAATCAAACAAATCTTTGGGGTTTGAAGTATCAAATAATTTATTTGTGTTTATCTCATAAAGATAGTCCACCCAAAATTCGTCATTTGTAGCAGAAGCATCTATTCCATAATATTCTTCATATGGTTCTTTAATATACTTATTGTATATTTCTACTAAAGATTCTTTTTCATTAGGGTTTATAGTTGAATTACAGGCTGACCTTACTTCAAATCCTGTATTCCAACGTCTCATTACATCGTCCCATACAATACTTCTAACCTCTCCTGTTCCTGGTAATTGATTTTTAACTGTAGGCATTCCTCCTTTTATTGGAGTAGGGGCATCTAAATCTTTTTTTGGTATAACTTCATAAGTACTACCTATAACAATTTCCGTATTTGCTACACGTATTTTTTGAACTTTTGATTTTAATTCTTTTTTTTCTCTTGTTGCTATTGGCATTTTTTCTGTATTGTTTTTTAAATTACTCCCCTGTATTTCAAGGGGAGTTTTATTTAATTTTTATTTGTAGCCTTTACGGGCTGATTTTTCTAATTCTATACACACAAATTTTGAAGGGTCTTTCATCCACATTGCCCCAAATCCGTAGATAAAGAATGAGTTATGTAGTGTTTTGGCAGAAGATACAATTCCTTTGGCTGTATCTGGGTTATATCGTCCATTTTCAGTACCCCAAAATATTTTCTCATCTTTAGGAGTCACCATATAGATATTAGCTTCGTTGTTGTTGCCAACTAATTTAGTGCCTTTAGGTAGCTCACTATTATTAGAGTACTGTCTATCTGATGCGTTCCATATAATCATAGAGTACGTAGTGTAGTCCATTCCATTAGGATTCATACCTCTTAAATTCCTGTCTGTAATGTTTGCATAATTAAGAGAGGTACTCTCATTAATTTTCACCATCCCTATTCCTGGAAGATTAACCCTCGTAAATCTAACTGGTTTTAATTGTAAATCATAAATATCTCCTGAAACAGGATTTTCTATGAGCCTATCAGAACCTAATAGATTAGCTATATTTCCTAATTGTAATGCTACTTCCGTTTTAAATATTTCTAAAACATTTGTAAAGGCTTCTGAACCACATTCAAATGTAATTTCTGAATCAATTGTTCTCATGTAAGGGTTAGCTTTGAAAACATAATCACGAGCTTGTTTAAGATGTGACTTTGTTATACCGCCGCGTTTACCATAAGTAATTATGTACCCTCTTCTCATCTGATGCCATAGTCCTTCATTATATCTGATTGTACCTTTTTGGGTTTTAAGTGTAGAAGCCCTTTGGAACATTAATGAAGTAGACATATTCCTGTTAAACTTTTGAATTGCTAACATTTGTAGTACCGAAGCAACTGTATATTTATGTGTAGCGTTGGGGGTTTTATCATTTATTAATACAACCTCTTGTCCTTTTCGGTAAAACTGCTCAACTTCATCAAGGAAATCCTGAGTTTTAGCTTCGCCCCATTTAAGGTCAGTCATATTGGCTTTGGCAGTATTCCATGTTTCAACACCTTGTGGACTACCTACTGTAAATTCATAAGTGTTGTAGTTCGTTCCTTCTGGTAGATGAACTTTATTGAACTTCTCTCCATATTCTGCTATACCACCACCTGTTTCAAAATATTCAATATCTTTTTCAAGTAATTCTGAGGGATAAGTTTTTTCAGGGTCATCAGTATTAAGTGTAACTGTATGTTCAAACCCTGTACCTAAATCCCTAACTGGTTCTGCGTCAGAAACAATAATAGAATCCCCATCAAGACCATCACACGTAAGAGTTGTGCCTGGTGAATAGTCTCTGTTTAGTACAATTTTAAATGTTGAACCATCTCCGCCCGCATATTGCTGATAAGATGTGTCATCCATTGTTTTTACCCTTGTATCAGTTTCTATCGGCATATCATAGGTAAATGTACCACCCCATCCATTAACTTCAAGGATTGCATCATTCTGCAAAACATCTTGAAATAAAGGTACAGTAGTCATTTGTTGTTGACCAAACCATGAAGATAACTTCAGGTGGTTTTTCATTGGGTCTTCTTCGTACCAACTTGATAGGGTAGAGAAGTCCTGATAACCCTGGGCATTTACAAGGTTGGCAGCATTAACTTGTGTTGTTGCCTTTATTTGTATATTTCCAGCGTGGGATGGAGTAGCGTTTGTGAAAAAACTCATTTGTCGTGTTTAAAATTTATGGTTGTTGAAAAAATTCCTGTAATTTATCTTGTTTTTGTGGTACTGCTGAACTTGTATTAGTTCTTGGAGTGATTTTAAGAATAGTTTTTATTGCTTTCTTGGTTTCGTTGTTCTTTATTTTAACACCCTGAAATTCATTGAATGCATTTTCATCTGTTAAAAGAAACGCTACTTTTGCAAATAATTCTGGATTGGATTTTGCGGCGAAGAATGCTTTATCTACTTCTGCTATTCCGTTCTCGTCAAACTTAGAGGTTGCTTCTACAAGATTTTTTACTATTACATCTTTTAACTCTAAGCCTCTGAAAGTTTCTGTCATCTTCTTACGGAAATCTTTCTGTTCATCTTTTATAGCTTGAAGTTGGGAAAGTTGTTCTTCTTTTTTAGACTCTACAAGTTTGTCAAAGTTTGTATCTACTTCTTCTATAACTTTTTTAGCTTCTAAGTCGAGTTGAAGATTTTCTTTAAGTTCTTCAATTTCTGCGTCAATATGTTTTGGCTTCCAACCTAAACTTTGATATTTTTGCCTCACTATACTTTCCTGTATAGCCTCACTGTTTAAATCAAGTCCTTTTAGTGGGTGTACAAATTCAGCTTCCATTTGAACTAATTCTCTAACGTCTCCACCTGCTTTAGCAAGTTCAATCATTTTCTTCTTAGTTTCATCAAGTCCTTTTATAGATATGAAATCTATTTTGAACTCTTCTTCTTTTAGCTGTTTTTGTGCAGCGCGTATTTCTTTAAATTGTTTAGGGGTTATTTCCTCTACTTCAGATAGAGCAACTGTTTCATCTCCTTCTCCTATTTGTAAATCTAAATCCTGCCATTCACCGTCTTCTAAATACTCTTTAACAAGGTCGGAGTAAAATGTATTCTTAACAGGCTCCTGTTTTTCTTCTTTCGGGATTTCTGCTACTTTAGGCTTTTCTATAAAATCATCTGTAGATTCTTTAAAAAAACCTTCTAAGTTAACTTCTGCTTCTTGTTCAACTTTTACTTCTGGTTCTGCACCACTAAAAAAGTTTTCTAAGCTGTTGCCTGTTAATACTTCTGTTGTATTCTTATTTTCTGTACTCATTCTTAATTCTGTTGCAAATTTATATTATTGATTCTTATTATAAAAAACTATTAAATTGATAAGAAATACATTAATAATTATCTTTATATATTAATGAATCTGTTTATACTTTTAATTCTTATTAACTGTGGCTACAAATTTCTGTGTATCTAATGCTTCTCTCTTTAATCGGAGTTCTTGTGCTTTTAATTCTAATTTTTGGAGCTCTATATTTAAGGAGTTTGTGCTATCGTTTTCTTTGCGTTGTAGTTCGCCCGTTTTAATAGCGATTTCATTTTGTCTGAATTGATTGTTAGCATCTTCCTGAGTTGCTTTTGCAATTCTATCATAAACAGCATCTGTATTTTGACCTCTTGCACTTGTGGTGGCGTAAGCTTGTATCTCTTCCACTTCTAATTTACCTTGTATTTTCATAGCTTCTAAAAGAACTTCATGTTCTCTTGTTGTCTTTTCTAATTCGTTAGTGTTTTGAAGTTGCTTATCTAATTGTTCAGATTCAAACTGTCTTTGTTGTTCAGTTTGTGCGTCTGTTCTTTTTCTTATGCCCTGCGCTATTGATTTCAATTGTGTTATTGCGGGAGCAGTTAATATGTCAACAACCGATTGGAAATCTTTATTAAGAGTGTTATCGTTTATTACAAGTTGTTTTAACTGTTCTACTATCTTTCTGTCTTTACTCGAAGTGATGGGCAGTATTGATAATTGTCTTAAAGGGAATAAATCTCCATCCTCAGCAATTATATCTAAAAATCTAAGGTCTCCATCTCCTTTTCTGAACATTATGGATTGGTCTTTTCCTGAACTTTGACAATATTGTGCTACAGAAACATGTAATTCTAATTCTTTAGCTTTAGCTTCTGCCATCTTATCAAACAAAGGGTTTATAAGAACATAGGATGCCTGTAAACCTTGTTTAACGCCTTCTGCTGTAGTGTAAGTGTTTGGTTGACCTAATAGTTGTGGAGTGATGCCAAGTTGGGATAGAGCCTCTTGTTTGTATTGCTGAGCAAGCTGCCATCTATATTGAACTTGTGTTGCATAAACTACTTCATGTCTTTGAAATATATTTGGTTGATTTCCTGCTGTGTTTTGTCGGGATAAATCTAAGCCTAACATACCTGTGTCCTTAATTACATCCCTTGCTCTGAATATAGACTCTTCTGTAGTTTCATCTTGGTATTCACTTGGAAATCCTGTTATGTCAAATGCAAAAAATACACCTAATTCTTTTTCAAGAAGTTCGGTGATTTGATTCATACATATATTATGTAATTGTTGGTAAGGAATAAGTTTAGAAGTTATACCTGTTCCTATTATTCCTGCTACAGGAAGTTTTATATCGTATATATTAGAATCGCCGCCTTTTATTTGATAGTCTAAAGGTCGTATATCTAAATACATGTCGTCTTTAACTGTAGAACCGTTTCCTTTTATTTTTATTCCGCGCCAAGCTTCAGGTACATATATATAAGTTATTGTATCTCTGTATTCTTCTAAATTATCATCTTTTAAAGCAGTTTGTAAATCTTGAAGTGAAATATTTCTAAGCTTCTTAATTTCTCTGTCGGCTAAGAATTCAGGTAGTAGGTCATCTGTAGTTAACTCCACTGAAAGGCTTCCTAACTCATTCTCATAGATTAATACAGCAAGTCTCTTATAAGACCTCCAATAAGCTTCTGTTACTCTAACAGTGTCTCTCCTTACATCTATGTCATCCCTTAAATATGAACTGAATGTACCTGTGCCAAATTCATCTTCATCCATTCTTGGAGTCCAACTATCAAAAGTGATTTCTTCTCCATTTTTATTTTTCATTGTAGTTTTACCAAGTGGTACTCCCAATGCATCTTCAAGCTGTACATTAGCCTGATGGTCAAAATAATTATGAAATGGTACTACAGTTGGTTGTCCGAATGCTGTCTCTTCTATAGGCTTATTTGTAGTATCTACTCTTGCTCCGTTGATTTCTGTCCAATTATTAGTTTGGTTCCAATAGTTACCTATACCTTCTTGTTGAGCCGTAGTCATTAAGTGCCCAAACCTATTTAGAATATTTGAAGGGCTCATGCTTGTTATCCTACCTACAAATTCACCGTCTTGCGGGAATTGAGCGTCTGCATCCTGAGAAAAGAACACTTCTTCTACTTTCCAACGTTCAATTTTATAGAAGTCATACCCTACGTGAAAGTGTTTAAACCATCTTCCTGATAATAGCATGTCAACGAAGTTTTCTTCATCCATCATTGGAAGTCTGAATCTCACGTTATCTTCATCTATTGTATGCTGCGCCCATTCCGTAGCCAACACTTTAAAATTCTTGGACATGAATTGCTCTATTTCGGGAGGTGTAAGAGCCTGAACGTTTTCTTGAACAGTTTGTTGATAGGCTTGTTGTTCTTCCTGCGACTCAAAATCTTCTTTGTTTGGGTCTATGCCTCGCTGTACAAGCATTTTATTAACTTCCTGAATAAATACCTGTTGAGCGTATTTATGAAGCATTTCTGTTTTTTGCCTTATATATTCATTTGTAGAATATTCGTCGCGGCTATCAATAAAAAACTTATCTTCAAAATCTGAATAAAGGCTTTTTAAAGCATTAACTATAATACCAATAAAATCGAAATGTTTTATATATGTAGGTATACCTCTTTCAGAACGTAATTTTTTAACTTCATTATCAAACCAAGGCATTTCCATATCTTCCAAGCCTACAGCAGTGTAAGTGAAAGTGCCTTCCGACATTTTTCTATACGAGGAAAATTTGTAGTTTTGACGTAATTGCTTTAATCCAATATATTCAAGAGCATCTAAATTAGCCTGCTTCCATTTCTTTGTCTTCTTTTTATTAGGCAGAGTTTGTATAGGAATAGAGCTTGTTCCGTCTCCTGCTCCTATACCATTTACTTCTGCAAAATTATGTTCTATTTTTGAATCAGCCACGTTTGTATCTTGTTGAGCTGCAAAAATAAAGGAATTTGTTTATAATAAAAAAAGCATAAATTTCTATATTATTGTTTGTAGATATTACACATATAAAAATCTTTTATTTTTAATTTGCAAATGTATTAATCTGATTTTATCTTCTTCTATAAAATCCAGCGCGTCGATTAGCTTTTAAATAAAAAGATTTCTCTCGTGTAGGTTCTTTTCTTTGTTCTCCTTCTTTTTCAGGGGTTCTTCTATTCATGCCCTTCGGGTATATATAGTTCTTCTCAAGGTAGTGTAAAAAACCAATGCTTCCAATTGAAGCAGTGAGTCTGTCGCAATTAACGTCGGGTTTATAACTTATCAACTCATCCAATAGTCCTATATCATCTATTGTTTGAACTCTTTTTACTTCTATATCTTTACCTTCATCATCTTTTATAACAACAGGCTCCCTACAGTAGTTGGCATACATATTTATAAGTTTTGACTTGGAATTTGCAGGTGTCCATCCCCATTTTCTTCGGCCATTTTCTACAAACTCTAAAGAAGAACTAAAGTCTATATTTCTCATTAAATACTTATCTTCTAAGTGCTTCTTTTCTAAGTATGTTTGAAATCCACTTAAATCCTCATTCTCTGGAAAAAATACTGCGTTATAAGCTTCTAATAATATTAAGCAGTTATCATAAAATGCTGTAAGGCTTGATGGTCTGGCTGAATACGAGGCAACTAATTTATATGCAAACTCATCGGCAAAAAGGGGAAACTTATATATTGCTATCGTTCCAACTGAATCTGTAGAACTATCCGCTTGTTTATAAAAGTCGCCACCTGCCACATACATATACTGAGTCGGCTTAATTTCTGGTATATCTTCAAATATTAAAAAGGGGGCTTCTATTTGTCCGCCTGAATGTGGGTATTGCGCCAATGGTTTTGTGGATATATCACAACAAATTTTACCTTGTGAGTCTTTATATAAACTTCTTCTTCTATCCCATTTTCCTGTCTGTATTAAATACTCTTTATGTTTTTGTGCCTCTTCGTAAGGAAATATATTTTTTTCAGAAGATAGAAAGCAATCTTGCGGGTCAGTAGGGTACTGTACTTTTCTTTGTTGGGCAAGGAGATTAGACTTTGAACTTTTTGCATTTTTAGCTTCGTTGTATTTCCTATCTAAATAGTCTTTATTATCTTTCCAATTTGTAACGTCTATTGTTACCTTATTCAATTCTGGGTGGTCGTTATTAATATACTCCCCTAAAGGGATACTTTCTTTTATAAATCCCTCTTCATAAGCCATTTGACCTGGAAAAAATGTGGCAAAAGGTCTTCTTTTCCATGTTATATACTCAGGGTCTATGTGATTTTCCAATAAATCCCAATTCATAGGTAGTAAATCAAAGGCTTCTGGGTTAGAAAGGACATCCATCGCATCCCTTGACAAATCTGCCTCACCACCCGTTCCCGCCAAAACAGTTATACACTTAAATCCAAATGGTGTCTTAAAAGAAGGTAGTGCTGCAAGATACGGTTTTAGAAATGGATACTTGCCTATCTCATCATATATAGAGACAGAGGGTGCTAAACCTGCTGTCTTTTGTGTCTTTTTGGTTGTACCTTGTTCTAAGTTTTGCACAATCAAAGTTGAGAATACTATTGGATTAGATGCGTTTTCTTTTATCCCAAATGTTGTCTCTCCATTATCCCACTCCTGTTTTAAAATGTCCATTCTGAATGGCTTATCAATATAAGTCATTGAAGTTTTTATTTTACTTGTGAGCGCATTTAAGTCAGATGATGTTCCTCCTATTATAGTTCCAAAAGAGTTAAACTTAGTAATAGTTCTCCAATGAGCTAAAGATGCTAATATAACACTTTTACCAAAACGTCTTGTTCCATATATTAACATTGCCTTCGAGTAATACTCAGGGTAATCCTTACTTACACAACTATTAAGATTTTCTTGCGTAAAAAATTCGTTGTCCCTCAAAGTTGGTTGTGTATTAGGCTCACTACCATCGGGTTGTGGTATAGGTGTTCTGAAAAAGTTAAGGTGAAAATATAACCATCCATGCATAAAAAATCCACCTATATTTACTCCATATTTAACTTTATTCATCTCCTCTGACCAAAATTGCAATGCTACAGGGTCTTGGTCAAAAAAGTGTTTTTTAGGGTTGTATTTAGGGATGTCCTGAGTTCTCATGTTTATATACAACTCTTTTGAGGTCATAATATCCCATGTAACTGGTATACTGTCTGTTTTTGATTTTATATCCTCGTTAAGAAGACATAGTGGCTCTCTCATTATAAGGGGAGCCTTGTCATCTTTATAAAATTTTATCTCTATATCTTCTGAGGTTTCTTTAAGATTTAAGTCACTTATAACGTCCTGTATTTTTATCTTTTTTTGAAATACATCGTCTTGGAATTTTATTTCTTGCCCTCTATATTCTATTTGTTCCTCTGTTTCTGTTACAGAGTCCATTTCCTCCATACTATAGTCAAGATATTTATCACATTTATTAAGGTGAATATCTATTATTTCTACTGTATAGTTTATAAACTTCTGTACTTTATCTAACTTTCTATCGCCGAGCTTTTCACAATCCTTTATAAATGAAGAAAGCCTACCTACAATAGATGTGGTAAGCTCATTTTCTTGTTTAAAGGAGGCAGCTTTATTTCTTTGATGTGTTTCCCCTAATTGCCTTATTTCTGTTATAAGTTTTCTTTTTTCTTTTTCTAAGTCCTCACCATTAAAATATTTACTTAAGTTATATAACTCATCTGTCAAATCTTCTATAGTGCTTTTGTATAAAGTTGTATTATCCCAATAATTATTATCTATAAAAGATTTATTTCTGGCAAAGTACTCTTTATGTTGTTTTATAAACCTATCTACAAATTCTGACATACATCTCTATCCTTTATTCATTTGCTCCAACATCTGTTTGTAATACTTTTTAGACTCCACTTTTATTTTTTCTGTGTAAGAGGCGTCTATTTCTTGTGCTTCTCCGTTTTTAATTTTATAAACTTGTTTTGGAGCTATTAAACTTTCCACTTCTTTTTTTATTTCGGCGGGTATTTCTATGCAGTCTTTAACAGTGTGGTAGGTTGTTATGAGCTTGTTTTGTAGCTTTAACAGGTCGTTCTGATAATTTACAGGTATAGTTTCTATTTCAAATAATTTGTCTGTTATAGCCTCTGTATTTGAACTGTTGTCTATAGTGAACTGAGTGAACTCTTCTCTTTCTTTTTTTATTTTTGGCGCGGCGTTTTTAAGAAACTGCTCATATTCTTTAAACTCCTGATAAGAAATTTCAAAATTGTTCTTTAATATTTCTTCCATTATTTAGTTTTGCAAGTTACTTGTTCTGTCCATTGATAAAATTCTTGTTCATCTAAAGGTTCATCCACCTCTTCTTTTTCTGAAAGAAAGTCTTCTAAAGAAGTGTATATTTCTTCATCTGTTGCTTCTAAGTAATGTTTTTTTAACTTTCCTTTACTTAGGAAACTATACAGTATTTCTCCCATTTTTAATTGGGGTTTGTTTTCTATTGCGGCGAATATTAAATTCGAAATGCTGCCTTTGTAATTCATTATATTCCTGTTCCTTTTAGTTTAAATACTATAGTTGTTCCATCTTCAAGAGTTTCTGTTATTCTTTTATCAAAAGAGCCTATATTAAAAGCTTTGTAAGTAACTGAAAGTTCTATGTTTTCTTCTTTTTGTGCAGCAGTTACTTTTGTACAAGATGGGCAACCTGCTCTTACGTCTCTGTGTTTAGAGTTTTCTATGGTAAAGTTGAATGACTTAGAGGTGCCTTTCTTTATCTTTCCTAAATCAAATACCCTACTCTCTTCTTGATAAGGTATTTCAGGAGTGTTATTTATTATTTTCATTTTATATTGCTTTTCTTTTACTATTTTGTGGGATAAATATACTTTTCCATTTATCGTCCCCGTATTCTTCTTTTGCACTACATTGACTTTCTTTATCTCTCGTTAAAAAATATACACTGCACCCGCAAAAACACTCTCCTAAATCTTCATTTTCAGACCTTGTAAGCAACGTATAGAAGTTGGATAATATCTTATACACTTTCTGCTTAAAAGTTGATTTCTGGCTATTATTTGAGTTATATGGACATGTCCTGCATATTTCTCTTCTCTCTAAAATCCAGTACTCTCCTGTTTCCTTTTCAAACCTACTCTTTATTATTCGCCATAGTTTTGCCATGCCTGTAATTCTTCTTTATTTTCTTTAATCTTTGATGGAGCATCAAGTATGTTTCCAAATTTACCAATCATCATTTCTACCATCATTTCATCCAATCTGACATTTTTAGTGTCTTTTGTTTTTCCTGGCATTTCTTTTTCAAACGGTTTGTACAACACTCCTATTCTTGGTATTCTGTAAGCATATTGATTTTGTGTCTTACTGTCTCTTTTTAAGAAATTTATTAAAATATTAAAAAGCTCGTACACATCTTTTTTGTCTAAGGCTTTTCTTTTGTTAGCATATATTTCAATTATGTCATTCTTATCGTAAAATGGTTCATCGTACATTGTCTTTTATAAAATTTACTACGAATATACTTTTGTTATCTTCGTTTATGAAACAATCTTTTAACTGTAGGAGTTCTTCATTTATAAGTTTTAATCTTTGGCTTGTTGGATGCGGACTTAAAAATCCTTTAGCTTGTAATTTACAGTTGTTAGTGTTTAGGGTGGTGGCATTCATTTCTAAATCTATACATATCCCTTTTTTAACTTTCGGACTGTACCCATGAGCAAGGTATATTCTAAGAATAGATATTTCTCTTGGTGAAAGTTCTGTTTTTAGCACTGTTTTAGAGAATAGATAAATAACCGTATCTAAAAGCTGCATGCTGTTTTTATATGAAAAATCTACTTTAAATGCTTTTAGTTCTGCCATAATCTATTTTAATCTTCTACTACTTGACATGTTATATGACTTTCATTCTCTATTCTAAACAGTCTCTCTCCAAAGTAATTTATCTCCTTACCAAACCCTTCTGCAAAAGTGAATAATATTGTATCTCCCACTTTATAATTCTCGGCGGCTTCACCTACATACAAAATTTTGGCAACTGTTTCTTTTCCTTTGGTAGCTCCCAAATCCATTGCATCTTTTTCAGGGTATTTTATTACAACTTCTTTCTTTTTAAAAACTGGCTTCATTGTCGTTTGATAATATTTTTGTTAAATTTCTTCTATAGTGATATACGTAAAAAGTTTTTGCCGCGTTATTAGCATATTGCCCATCATATCTGAATACATCTGTTATTTTTCCTTCGCGCAAAAAATATACATTTATAAATCCTATAAAAAACAGGGGTATATAAATATCGTCACCTGCTTCTTTAAAATGTATATATTTACCTTCTTTGTATTCAACTTCTTCAAGCTTATAATATATAAGTCTTTTTCTTATTTGTCTTACAAATGACATATAATGCTTCAACTCCATAAGTGCGCAATTTACTAATATTAAACCTTATTAACAAATATTTTTAGTTAAACTTTTGTTAAATATTTTTATATGTCGTTTTTATTTTATAGTTTTTAAACTATAAGTATTTTTAGTTATATTCGCGGCAGAAAAAAGAAAAAAAAGAAATGAATGAAAATAAGCTTGGTCAATCAGAGTACGAAGAAGTGCTTTTAGATAACATAAGTAAAGTGGTAGTGAATAGGAACTATATAGCTCAGAATAAGGATTTTTGGGATGCTATTGTATTCAAACTGTTTGAAGAGTATTATTTTTCTTTAGAGGAAACTTCAATTAGGAAACAAGCTAAGATATTAGAAATATTTTTTAACTGTTTGTTTGAGCTTCATCCCGCCGTAAATAAACCAGAAGATATAATCGATTTATCATAAAATATATCTTTATGCATTTGCACAGAAGAAACTAATTGATTACATTTGCAATGTCCCTTGTTATTCACTCATGTGCTTTAATCGTGGACGTTAAAATAAAATAATTATGAGAGGAATTGATGAATTGTCTGATATTGATTTAGGAAGTCGCCTTTTTGGAGGCGGACAAACAATTTAAATTTACCGTTTAGGTTAGTGCCCAGCCATACATTAGCTTTGGTGCTGCACTTTAAAATAAAAATGTTGTAGATGCTTAGGCTGACTTAAACAACGTTGATTGGCTTTTACAGTTTTGAGCCGCGGAGTTATTCTTAATCAAAACTAATTTGATACATACTTTTAGACTTAGGTTGTGGAAACCCTGAAGATAAAAACATAATATTTAAAATAAAGAGCATCCTCTCGAAGTTATAAAGCTTGTTTCCACTACGGAGCTTTAGACTGACAGAGGACTTTTTCATTTTATATGACTTACACTCACAATACATTAGCAGTTCTCCCATCAAAACTTGTGGAAGATATAGAATTGGCATTTGACAATAAAACCTTAAAAAATCACGCTCTAAGATTTGTTCATGGGCTTATGAAAAAATCAATGAGGGATTTCGGAGTAGCTAATGCACTAATAGATGTCCCATATAATTATTTAGTAAAAGTTTACAGTAAGAAATATAATTTGTGGTTAAAAACACTACTCGCCAAAAATATTATTTCTTCTTCTAACTATTCTAATACTTACATACACCAATCCTATTCTTATAACATAAATAATTACTATTTCTTAACTTCCCCTATTATGTCCCCACTTTTTGGGTTATCTGCCTCAAAGACAATAAGTTATTCTGTAAAATATCAAAATTGTGAGAAAGAATTTTTTGACTTAAAAGAGTTTTTTATCGCAGATATTAAAAGTCTAAAAATAGACTATCAGGGACTTATAAATATAATGGAAAAAGAAATTGAAGGATTAAAAATAGAAAATTTCAAAACAAATGAAAATATAATATTTGAGGGGAACATGCCTATATTTTTTTATAAGGGTGTTAAACAGGAAAGTTATTATTTAGACAGAGAAAAAGCCCTAAGAATATCAAAATCTAAAAATAAGACTTTTATTCAAGATGATAAACAGTATTATATAATGTCAGTGGATAATTTTCTTGAAATAAAAAAACAATCAATTTTATTATCTTACAGGGAGGCTATAACAAAATTAAGTAAAGGAATATATTTTTGCCGAAGAAATTCAACGAATAATAGATTAGACACTAACTTAACAAATATGGCAAATGTGCTTACTAAAAAGATATTTACGGATAATGATTTAGTTTGTTTAGATTTAGCCAATGCTCAATTTGCTATACTTGCGGATATATTCCAAAGAGATTTAGACACAGAAGATTTTAAGTCGTTTAGGAGCGAAGCAGTTTTAGGCACGTTATATGAACATGTACAGGAGAATCTAAATTTAGAAAGTAGAAAGAAGGCTAAAGTCTTAGTCTTTGAACTTCTTTTTTCTAAAGAAACAAATACATCAGAACAAAAAAAAGAATTAAGAGAGCTTTTTCCAAGTGTTGTAGACAAAGTGGACGATTTTAAAAAAGAGAATGGGTATAAGAAATTCTCTGTAATGCTGCAAAAAAGAGAAGCTGAAATATTTATAGATGGTATTCTAAAGTTATTGAAAAAGAAAAAATTATTCTGCCTCACAAAGCATGATTGTATAATAATCAGGAGAAAAGATAGAGAAAGTGTAATTGATATAATGGAGAAATATTTTTCAAAAATAAAGTTTGAAGGTAAAATAGTTGAAGAATAATATGTTAATATTCAGCAAAATAAGATATAAAAATTAGGAAATTAAATATATTTTTTATAATTTTGTATTGAACATAAAAATAAAATATGGAAGAGAAGTTATATCCCCTGGTATATAAGGGAAGAGTGTTTAAGGAAGAAGACTGCAAAGATATATTTACACTATTTTACCACTCAAAAGATTCTATTCAATCAGATGGTTCAGTTTATGTAGCGGATGGATTAAGTATAACGCCTGACGGAGAATGGTTAGGAGAATGATGGCATTAAGAATTAGAAAGAACGGAGACATACTATTTGCTGCTCATACAAAACAATAAACGGGGGACACATACATAAATGATGGTATACATTATTATCTGAGTGTACTTACAGAAGCCACAAGACCAAGTAAAACACAGAATAAAGATAACCTTTGGTTTTGGAATATAGCAAAAGAGAGTATAAAACATTACGCGGAAATAAATTATAATGAGTTATGAAATATAGAAATAAACCAGTTGTTATAGAGGCAATTCAGTTTACAGGAACGAATTTTTCAGAGTGTGAGCAATTCATAGGTAGTGAAAATTACGATACAACTTTAAATTACCCTAATATAATTACATTAGAAGGTGTAATGAAAGTAAGTGAGGGTGATTTTATAATAAAAGGAGTTGCAGGAGAATTCTACCCTTGTAAGCCTGATATATTTAAACAAACTTATGAGCCTGTAGTTGAAGATTTATCAGAAGAAAATTATGGAGAGTGGCACAGAGGATTAACTAAAGACTTAATGTTTAATAAAAATGGAGCAAGATAAACTTGAAGAACTAATAGAACATCATACACACGCCAAACAAGAAGCGTGGGAACTCGCTAACGAATTATTTAATACAAATGATAGTAAGCTTACAACAGAAGAAAAAAGAGCCTTAGAAGAAGCTAAATTGAGTATGCAATCAGAGTATTCGTGGCGTTGTCTCTTTCTTAGCGATTTAGAAAATTTAAGAGAATGAATATAAGAACTAACGAAGCTGGATATGTAACTCGTCAGGATTTTTTAGACTTAGGTTTTAAAATTTTTGACACAATTGATGTTAATGATATGGGTCAATGTTCATATTCTATGCCTCAATGGGTAAAAGATAAAATAGAAATAACAGGAGGATATTGGTCATACAAAATAATCAATAAAGCTAATAGCAAATACAAGACTGATATTTGGTGGAATACTAAAGACGAACTTGAAGAAACGCTTAAAGAAATAACATGAAAATATTACAATTAATTATAGATTTTCTATTTAATCGCGCCGATAAAGTAAAAGTTATAAAAACTGGACTAAGCAGAACTGTTACTCAAAGAAATATGCAAGTAAAGCCACTATCAAATAGAAGTATAGAAGATTTCTTACCTCCTAAGCCTGTAATTAGTAATAGTGGGTGTGAATAGTTTTAAAATGGCGGCAGAAGAAAAATACAAAGTAAAACAGTTTAAAGATTCAAACATAGATTTTTGGGTAAATTACCAACACTACAGATTTGAAAACAAAGAGATAAAGTTTATAGCAGGCGGAGATTATAAAGAAGAGGCTGTAGCTCATTTAACAAAATATTTAAAGACGAAGAAATTATTATGACAATATGCTTTAATAAAATAAAAAATGGAGTAAAAGTATACTGCTCTAAATCTATAAGTTTTAGTTTTTACCCTAAACACTGGAGATTAGTAAATTTCAGTTCAAACGGAGCAACTAAAAATGATAGCTGTTATAATTATAATATTCACTTTTTAGGGGTATTTCTATCATATACAAATTGGGATTATAATAAAAGTAGATGATATGACAACTAAGGAGCAAATAGAAGATACGTTTTTAAATACAATTTTAGAACTGTCTGATTTAAATAGAATGCAATCATCGGAAGATATGCAAGAAGCTTTAGAAGGTATTCATATACTAACCACCGCATATAAAAACGCGCAGGAAAATAAAAGCAATAAATGAAACCATATTTAATTTTAGGAGGTGACACTCCTGATGAAGGATTAATCTTCTATGAAGAGAATGAGGCAGACGCTATGTTTAAATGGATGAAATATCACCCAAATTATTTTTTTAGAAGTAAAAGAGAAGCGACGAAAGAAGATTTAGAAAAATACGAGTGGTTCTCGGAAAATTTACAAATAATAAAAGAAGAATTTAATCAGCATAAAGGAGAAATAGTGTTGACAGAATCTCATAAGTTAGAAAGATTTATAGGGGTTGGAACAGATGAACAAGACTATTATTGGATAACTTACGATGGTAGAGAGACAACTTGGAATACTTGCGTAGGAGGACTAATATACTTAAAAGGTAAGATAGAAGATAAAGACTATGAAAACCTTGTAAGACAGTTTAAATTAAATCATCAAGATATGGCTGAAATGTTTCCGCCCGAAATAAGAAAAAAGCCAAAGAAGAAATGTCAAAAGTGAATGGTAAAGATAAGCTATTAACTGAAATTTGTTTTGAAATTAATTAATATGATATACACATTAGTACTTTTAACATTTTTACTCGTGTTAAACTATTTTAATCCTAATTTTTTTCAAATAATCAATGGGATATTCTACAATAGTAAAGTTGTAACAGTGACAGGAGAAATCGCCGAAATAAAACAGACAGTAGAGATAGATTTCCAAGTATTAAGAAACAAAATATCAGGTAAATGCTGGCATAGAAGTTTAAATATGCATATGCGGTTAACAGGACATCAAAGGTGGAGCTCAACCCCTAAAAGTAAAGTGTTGTGGGAAGAGAAATTAGATAATTTAAAGCCAAGAATGCTTTGATAAAAACTAAAAAATGTAAGCTTTGTGACAAAAATGCTTTTAGTAAAGGATTTTGTCAACAACATTCTCCTAAAAAGTCTATTAAAAATTCCCGCGAACAAACAACAGTTAAAAAAGAAGATAGGAGTCAACTAAGAGAGGTTTATTTTGATTACCACATAAATAAATGCACACACTCTGAACACTCAGGAAAACCTATAAACAATCCTTCACGTACGAATATAGCTCATATAGTACCTAAAGGTCTACATCCAAGTTTACAAGATAATTTAGATAATTTTATATACTTACTTCCTGAAGAACATGAAAGATTTGATAAGCTGTTATTTTCACTTGAATTTGATAAATTAGAAAAAGAATTTGGAAATACCTGTGATATTATTTGGAATAGATATTTAAAAATTGTAGATTTGTGTAAAGAGAACACAAAATTACTCAGAGAAATAAAAAAGCATATAGATGGAAGAAACATTGAAAGTTAGTGATTTAGTAAATTTAAGTAAAGACGATTACTTAAACACCCATAAATGCATCGAAAATCTATCCAATCTATCTACAGAATACCATAATATGGTGGATTTATATGACCCTCACCAGTTAGAAATAATCAAGAGGAAGTTTGATTCAAATATGCAAAATCTGTCTGTTTACTATGCTAAAATAAAGAAATTCAAAGGGAGTCAGCATGTTTATCTTGATGAAGTCAGAAAGAAGGTAAAAGCAGAATCTATGGAAATGCTTTTAAATGAAGGTCAAAAAGTAACTTCGGCAGAAACCCTTGTATACAAAACAGACTACTATGTTAAGAGAATAAACCTAATGGAAGATATAAAAGAGTTTATGATTAAAACTGAACTTATGTACGAGCGATTTGATAGAACATTTGACTCAATAGTACAAAGCTTATCTAATGCAAGAAAAGAATACGAAAATTCACAAAAATAAAAACCAATAAATGGCGGCGAAAGAAGAAAAAAAAGAGCAAACAATTGAAGAATTAGTAGCAGAATTAAACAAAGAGTTGAAATTAGACTCTGTGCAAGTTATTGGGTCGTCTAAAGGATTAGAAATACCGCGTCTAAGTACAGGCAGTTTAACGTATGATATTTGTACAGGAGGTGGATTTGCAGTTGGTAGGCATAATCATCTAAGTGGTGTGGAAAGTTCAGGCAAATCAACAGTATCTTTATCTACATTAGCTAATTACCAAAGATTAGGAGATAAAAGAGTGTCCTTAATAATAGACGCAGAATACTCATTTGACAAAAAGTACGCAAAGCAGTTAGGCGTAGACTTAAATAAAGTTATAATTATTCAACCTGACCATTTAGCAGAAGGTCATAATGTATTAGTTGCCCTCCTTGAAAAAAACGCAATAGGACTGTTTATAGTTGATAGTATCGCTGCATTACTTCCAAAATCAGTTATAGAAAACGAAGCCGACGCATCAAATATAGGTAAGCATGCACAGGCAATAGGTAATATGTATAAAATAACGAATAGTTTCGTAGGTAAGAATAACGTAACAGGTATTTGGATTAATCAAATTAGGGATTCTATTGGAGGTTATGGAGGAGGTACAACACTTCCAGGAGGACGCGCCCAGAGATTCTATTCTTCTATAATGATAGATGTATTTAGAGGCTCTAAAGTTGACAATGGCGATGGCACTTTCACAAATCGCGGTAAGATAAGAGTTACAAAAAACAAAACTTTTCCTCCATATGCTGAGGGAGAATACGACATGGAGCATGGCTCAGGTATATCTACTTCACAGGAAGTTTTAGATTATGGCGTTATAAGCAAAGTCATTTACAAAAAAGGGCATTCTTTCTATTACGATGAAACTTTTGAAAATGATGTTGATAAATCTAAAGAACACATAATTTTAGGAAAAAGTAAAGGTGATGCTAAACAGTTCCTGAATGATAACATAGATTTAAGAGATTTACTTTTCAAAACAATAGTTAAAACTTACAATACAAAATAAGAGGTGAAATACAAATCTGAATCACATTATTTCCAATCAGAAGAATTCGCCACAGCAATAGAAGCTCAAATAGTAAAAGAAACTTGGGAAAAGGGTAAACCAAGGATATACATATCTGAAGGTTGGATTATAGAACATTGGCCAGACGGAACAAAAATAAAACTAAAAGAATCGAAATAAAATGGCAATATATCACGTAACACCAATAAACGATTTAAAAGAACACGAAGAAAAATCAACCTGCCATTGTTCACCAACAGTTGAACTTATAGAAGATTGTGGAGACATGTTAGTTATACATAATGCATACGATGGAAGAGAATAAAATGATACACGTAAACGAAATAAAATTTGAAGGCGAAACACCTTGGGTAAAACAGTTTAATCTTTGCTCTGATTATTGGCAGAAATTTACAGATGAAAGTTTAAGCGAAGAAGAAAGACAAATATGGGGTAGAAAGTGGACTCAGGAGAGATGGGTTTTAGAACAAGGATATTTAGAAAATTAAATGACAGAAACCAGAAACTATACAGTAGACCAAGAGCAATACTTAGAATACAAACATGGTAAAATATCTGCTTACAGAGAGTCTTGGGAAGAGTACAACGAGAAGAAACAAAAATGGGAACCTAAAAAGAACTATATTTCCCACTTAAGTCGCCCAAAACTAAAATTTTTGAACTTGGGAGAAATGTCAGATGGAGGTAAATTTACAGCAGTGGCACAGGCAGTGAATGAAGCTAAATCTTTAATAGATTACGATGTGGAAAGAGGTTTAGATGAAGATTTAAGGTTGTTAGGGCATACATTTGAATCTACATTACATTTAAATAAATTGAAGGTGTGGGAAAGATTAGAAATAAAGCAAAAAATGATAGATGGCGAAAAGTAGGGTAGAAAAGACACGAGCAGGCGGAACAATGACAGAGAGTGCTTTTTGGGGAATGATACGTTCTATGTTCAGACAAAAGAGTAGGTGGTGGCTTCCTATGAGACTGTGTAAAGAAAAAGCCCGCCGCGCATATAAAGGAAAAAACAAATCACAAAAATGGGAATACCAATGTGCTCATTGTAAAAATTGGTTTATGGAAAAAGAAATAGCAATCGACCATTTAAATGAGGCAGGCACTCTTACATGTAAGGATGAAGTAGGAGACTTTGTCGAAAGACTGTTTGTAGAAGAATACGGTTTACAAGTGCTGTGTAATAAAAGAAACGATGGAGTTGAAAGTTGCCATACAAAGAAGACACAAGCGTATATGAAAATTCAGCGGGAAAATAAAAAGAAATAAAACAGTTGAAAAAATTAGGAAATATCTAAAATAAATATTATATTGCAGGTATATAAAATATTATATGACAACAAATAGAAAGTTAGCTAAAAAGAAATGCGATGAAGAGGTAAATCCAACCTTTAAAATGCAGTTGATGCCCCACCAAAAACCTGTTTCTAATTTTTTAAGGGAAAACCAAATATCTATAATTTTGGCAGAGGCGGGATGTTCAAAAGACTTTGTTCAAATGTATAGAGCTTTAGACGGGCTTTTTAAAAAAGAGTTTGAAAAAATAGTAATATCTAAACCTATAGTTGAAATAGGGGCATCCATCGGTTTTCTTCCAGGATTAGATGAGAAACTATTTCCTTATGAGAGGTCATTTAGAGAGACAGTTACAAAAATTCTTGGTAAAGAGAATAATAACATTGGTTCTAAAATTATATTTGAACATACAGGATTTTTACGTGGAAACACACTTCCTGCACACTCCGTAATAATATTGTCTGAGGCGCAGAATTTAACGCTTCACCAAATTATTAGTTACATAACTCGTGTACCTGAAACATCAAAACTTTTTATAAATGCTGACCCACTGCAAAGTGATTTAGGTAGAAAATCAGGGTTATCAGACTTTTTAAAAATAATGGACGGTATAGATGGTGTAGGAATTTTAGAATTAGACCCAACTATACATCAAATGAGAAGTAAATTAATAGTAGATATAAATAGAAACTATAGAAAATTTCTTTCAGGTAATTTAGAAAAAGAAACACTCAAAGTTGCACAATAGATAGAAAAACATTATATTTGCAAGAAGATAACAATTAAATAAAAAGAATGGAGTTAGTAGTTAAGTATATTTTAAATGGAGAAGAAACTACTGTTGATGGTTCTTCTGTTTCTTTTGGCGGAGAATTAAACAGACCTAAAGAAATTGCATACGTAGTTAAAGGTGATGACAAAGAAACTATTATTAAGAAAATGCGCAGAGGTTTTGAAGATTATAGAAAGAATATTGATAAAACTCACTTTGACGAAAATTGGAAAACTTCTGTAGTGTTTGAAGAACGAAGAGTAGGAGAAAAAGATTTTTCGTTTTCTGTATTTGATGTTAATAAAGAAGATATTGAAAAAGCTAAAGGGCAATTAAACGCAAAAGCCGCCATTACAGATAGGCATTTAGCAGATGAGTTATTAGAAAGGTCTCAAAATAATTTAATGAAAGGAGCTTTTAAGTTTGAGAAAGAGCCATCGGAAGGCGTTAAACATTCAGAGGGTAAATCAGCAATGGAATTAGATTTTGATTTCATACGACAAATGGCTGAAAGAATGGATTCCAATAAAAAGAACGGTAAATATGAAAAGTGGAACTGGAAAAAACAGTTAGACTATAAAGACTTAGCCGCAGCAACAATGAGACATCTATTAGAAATAATGGAAGACAGATTTGAAGATGATGGAAGACCTTACGGACACTTAGAAGCTATAGCAACTAACGCAATGATGATAAATTATAATCTTAAACACAGCAAGTAATTTGAAACAGTTATATTTAACAGTTGAGCAGAAAGTCTTGAATGAGGCGGCACAACAAAGGTTAGACCAGTTCGAAGATGGAGAGGATGACTACACAGAACCAAGAGATAGTTCGGGTCGCTCCGCAGACGATTACGAAAGCTTGGGATTACCACCCTCAAAAGAATTAATAGAGTTAGAAAAAACACAAACTAATTCCATACGATTTGATTTAGAAAAGGATTATGATTTTTACGAAACAGATTGTGTAATAAGAATGTCAGATTACGTGATGTGTATCGATGGGGTAGGCGGAGGTTCGGTTGTCTATTTAAAAAATGGCTTAAACGTAGAAGTTTTGGAAGAGTCAGGGGATATTTTAGCACAAATCTGGTATCAGAATAGGCCTTGGTGGGAGAAAATTAAAGAGTGGGCAGAAAATAAATTTAAACAAAAGAGTACAACAACAAAAACAAATTAAAACGTACAACAAATTATGGCAAATTACAACAATTATTCAATCAGTTTTGGAAAAGGAAAACTTTATCTAAAAAGCGCAGAACCAAAAGAAGGGTATGTTCAAGTAACATACGGGACGGACAATAAATTAACCTACCATAAGTATGTAGACCAAATCAAAGGTGAACTTAAGTACTTTGATGTCAAGGAGGTAGAATTTCAGAATAAAAAACTATCTTTCTTAGAGGTTACGCTTATTGATGGAGAAGAAAGTAATAAAGTCTCTGTTCCGCTTAAAAATGCTAAAGGTAACTACACAGACGAAGTTAAAGCCTTAGTATCTTCTTTAAACGCCGCAGAAGTTGGAGAAGAAGTGACACTAACAGTTAAAAAATCTACTTCAACAGGTAAGAATGGAAAAGAGTATACAAATCTTAATGTTTACATCAATTACGTAAATAAATTAGGAGAAAATGGAAAAGGGTTATCTACAGGATTTATATCTTATACAGAGATACCTACACCTGAAAAAGATGAAGACCCTGACTTGGGAATTTCGTGGAATTTTCGACCTGTAAATAAGTTCTACGCTCAAAAAATAAAAGAACTTAAAGAAAAGTTTGAGTCGGGTAAATCTGCACAACAAACACCCGCACCAGCTCCAAAGCAAGAAGAAGCAAAAGGTGTAGAACAACCAAATAATAATCTTCCTTTTTAATAAATAAATTACACTCCCGTCATTCTATTTATAGGTGGCGGGAAATCTAAAACCTCAAAGTAAAAAACTAAATGAAAAAAGAAAATATAAATCCTACGGAATACGTTTACGAAGTAGGTCAAATGGTTAATATAGAAATCCCTGGTAAACTTGTAGAAGGACTCTTAGAGTTTTTTGATAACGTACAGAAAAGTGAAACACATTATGGACTCTCCGACAACTATGCTAAAAGAGCAAAGGAAGTAACAGATAAAGAAGGCAAGTTACAAAAAGTAGAATTGGATGTAGTTAATTATGCAACACCCGATGCTTATTTTTCTCAGGCTCCACAACAATACAGAAGTATGTTAGGTGCTTATGCGTTAGACTTATTATTTCAGTTTAAGCAAATACACTTAGATAATATAGAAAAAGGAATAGCAAAGAAAGTAGGAACTGTACAAACAAACTCTGTAAAGGATGGCGAACTCAAATTGGCATAGCGCGGAACTTGAAAAAGTAAAAAAGGCTGTTGGAGCAAGTTTTGTAGCCTACGAGAGAGTGAAAGACAACTACTACCTTAAAATAGTTAGAAATAAGGTTTTAGACCTGCACCCTTTAACAGGAACTCCTGACGATGTCACATCAGCAAGATATAAAGAACTCATAGCCACTTTAAAACAGCATTATGAGCAGATTTAAAAGACTTTACGATTCAATGAAAGCTAATGAGGAATTACAAGAAGTTTTTCCTCATTTAACAGGAGATTGGTTGAAAGACAAATCAAAATTTATTAAAGAACAACAACAATTAGAAGAAATTCTTGACACAGAAACAATAATAGACGATGGCGAAAGTTACGAATAACAGTGAAAAAGTACTTGAAGGGTTTATAGCCACTTGTGAAGCTGTTGGAATGAGTATGGGGTATAACGGAGGGTTTGCTTTAATGCAAAACAGTTTAATTGACATGCCATCAATAAGTAAAGACGGTATCACTATAGCCCGTTCTGTAACATTCAAAGACAAACAGAAGAATATGGGAGCTATGCTTGCAAAACAGGCTTCTGCTCGCACTTTAGCAAACTCAGGAGACTCAACTTCCACCACGCTTGTATTAGCTAAGCATATGCTTCAAAACACTTTGCATTTCAATCCTAAAGTGTTGGAAGGTATTAATATTGCCTGTGCAGAAGTTGAAGATAAGCTCGCAAAACTTGCAAAACCTGTTGATGAAGATGCTATTAAGGCTATAGCCACAATTTCAGCCAACAACAATAAAGAGTTAGGAGATATTTTATTGAAAGCCTATCAAGCTACAGGGAGAGACGGTGTTATAGATGTCTCTCAGGACTTTGATTCCACTATAACTAAACTAAGAGTTTCTAATGGTATGCGTCTTGATAAGGGTTGGAAGTCTCCTTTTCTAATTACAAATGAAAAAACAGCCGTTTTTGAAGCAGAAAATGTAAGTGTCCTGATTTACGAAGGTCATATTACACCTCTTAACGCCGCAGAAGTAGCAGACGCTATTAAAAAACAAATGGCGAAAGTTAAAGAAACACAGGAAACAGCTAACTTTATTATCTTTTGTGAAAGAATAGCCGACGACACTGTCTTAAATTTAGTCGATAGTCATCAAACAGTTAAAAATTTCAACATAACAGTTGTTGAAAGCCCTCTTTATGATAACATGAGAAAGGCTATAATGGCAGACGTAGCACTTTACACTAATGGAACAGTGTATGTACAAGGAACTACAGAAACTATCAGTTTTGGAGTAGCTGACAAAGTAGTGGTTGATGCGAATAGCTGTACATTTATTCAAAAAGAAGTGAGTGAACAGGTGAAGGATAAAGTTGTGCAATTGAAAGCTCAGCTTGAGACAACTCCCGAAAAAGAATTTATTCAAAAAAGAATCACTGGACTTGAAGGTGTGGCAGCAACAATAGTTGTGGGAGCACAAACGCCTGTAGAAAACACAGAAAAATTTCACAGAGTAGAGGATAGTATATGTGCTGTGAGGTCTTCTTTAGCTGAAGGATGGGTTGCAGGTGGAGGAACGGCTTTCAGTTATATTGCAGGAAAGATGAAAAAGAAATTTGCAAATGAAGAAGTTCAGTTTGGATACGACAGTTTGAAAAAGACTTTAGATTCAATTCTAATTCAAATTTGTGAGAATTCTTCAGTCGAATACAATCAGTATCTTGAATCTTCCAAGAAAAAATATGGGATGGGGTATAACGCCGCCAAAAATAAACAATCAAACTTAATAAAAGACAATGTAATAGACAGTGCTAAATCTCTTAGAATAGCTTTAGAGAATAGTAAATCTGTAGTTAATATGTTGTTAAACGTAAAAGTAGTAATAAACTCTTAAAAATGGAATTAAAAGAAGCAATTTTAGCAGTGGAACAGGGATTGGAAATAGCTAATCAAAAAGGAGGTTTAAATTTAGTGTCAAGCTATAATTTATTTGTAGGTTGGGATACAGTTAAGAAAGCCGCACTTGAAAAACTTTCTATTTAAAATGAAGATAGATATAGAATCATGCAATTTAATAGACAGTTGTTATAGACGTGAAGGGTATATGTGGTCAGCCTTAACACTTATAGAGGCTACCAAAGAGTTGGAAACATTTGACTTACCACTTGCAGGAATAGATTTAAACATATCGCCTTGGCATGGAACTGGAACAATAGATGGTTTTGTATATCATGCCAATAGAATCTTAAAAACAGATTTAAAATATCCTATTATATTGGATGATAAAGGGACTGTATGCGAAGGCTGGCACAGAATAGTAAAAGCAATATTAATGGGTAGAAAATCAATTAAGGCAAAAAGATTATTCAAAATGCCAACACATGACTCCTATGAAAAAGTAGAATAAAAATGGAATTAACAGACGACTTAAAATTAGAGAATTTAAAGAATAAGATAGCTGATTTAACTTTAACATATCTTATAGATGTTGAACAAATCACTTTAGATTTTCTTGAATCGGCGGAATATAAATTAGACAAAGTAAATCAAGACAGTTTATTTGATACAGAGTTAACGCTGAATGAGATTAAAGGCGAAGCTCGTAAGCTAATAAAAAGCCAGAGTTCTTGGGAATCGGACGTAGATGTAAAAATTCTGAATAAGATATTACAAATTGAATATAAAGACTTATAACTAACGATAATACCCCAATATATATAAGACTATCACTTTTAGTTAAAAATGTCTTAGAAAGCCTTTAATGAAGAAATAAAGCTACATTAGATAAAATCACTCTCATTATTAAATTAGTGGGAGTTTTTCTTTTTTATGTCACGCGTAATTTGTATATTTGCTTAAATAATTAAAATATATGAAAATGATATTACAAGTACTTTTCACTATAGGATTTACATTTCTTTATGTGGCGGGAATGATGGTGTTCTGGACACCTAAAAATTTAAAAGTGGATACTATCAAATATTACAGTCCTTTTAAAGAGAAAGTTTTTCAAACAAAGGCTGTAGGAGACGCAGGAAGTAGCTATGCTTGGCAAGTACATTATACAAATGATAATTGGGCTTCGTATAAAGTACTACAGATGTTTGATGATAGGCCATTTTCCTTAAATAACTCCAGTAGAATTACCAATTTAAACACTAAACAAGAGTGTATCAAAATATCTTGTTCGTTAAAAAGTTGGGAAGAAGCTGAACAGTATAGCAGAGAATCTGAAATAAAAGATTCTAAAGTAGAAAGAAAAGAGCCTGTGGAATCCGCGCCAAAAAAGATAGTAAAACAAGAAATAAAATGTCAATGAGAATAAGTAGAGTTAGAAAAATGTATAATACAGATTTTGAGAAGCTGATTATGCAAGGACATGGAGAACAGTTTCTTAGGGATTACAGAGAAACATACTATGCGGAAAAATTAAGATCCGTTATAAGTGAGTCAGATATTTACGTAAGAGATTACAAAAGAACAGTGCCTAAGTATAGAATAACATTCCCGTTCTTTTTGTTATCTGTTATATTAATAAATTTGCTTATGTGTATAAAGTGGTTATTTGTAGGAAGCTTAACTATGAATGAAAATTGGTGGCTTACAAAGTTTATGATTAAATGGGACAGGATATGTAATTTTAATATTGTATAAATGAAAATAGAAGCCTATTTAAAAGAAACTTCAATAGAATACATGAAAAATGAAACAGAAGATGAAAGTTTAATGTATGAATTTATTGCTAACAAGAACTATTATATGCTGGAGTTTTTCAATGATGGTGACATTGTATTTTTAGAACGTTCTCCAAAAGAAATAAATGTTTGGGATTTAAAAGAAAATGATTATTTAGAATTTGTAAAATCGCGGATAAAATGCTAATAGAAACAGACATACACACTTTTAAAACAGTTGTTAGGGAGCAAGCTGTAGACCATTATGCAGGCTCGATGATGCATGAGGACTTATATTTAGATGCTCAGGGTAATACTATAGCTTCTATTTTAACAAGTTCTTGGGGAGCTGAGACAGAGTATAAAGTAGACGAGAAATTTGGGTATTTAAACAGAGAAGCAATTAATTTAATTGGCGCCATAATAAAAAACAAAGAATAGAAATGAAAATAACAGCAAACAACCAAACAGTAGAAATAGAATACAGAACTGAGGAAGATTTGAAACAAATTAGTGACCAGTTATTTAAAGACAAACCCTATACTCAATTATACGAAAGACTTTTAGTGTGTTAAGTAACTGAAGATGAGAATGCACAATTAGATGAGTTAAGAGGTAAAGTCCTAACAACTGAGCAGAATTTTTGGGTGGCGGGTATAGGATATGTAAAAGTAAATATATGAAAACAAAATATAAAGCGACAGACATTGCCACCTACTTATTATCTTTAGAAGAGATGAACGCTATGAAGCTAAATAAGCTTGTAGGGATAGCTCATGCAGACTATTTGCAAATATATAAAGAACCGTTGTTAGACGAAAAGATAGAGGCTTGGAAATATGGCCCTATAGTGGTGAGTGTTTATCGTAAATATTTTCGCCGCGGAAAAGAAAAACTAAAACAAGAAGAAAACATAAGCCTACCTAAATTTATAAAACAGTTTTTATCTATTGTACATGATAATTACAAAGAATATAACCATCTTCAATTAAGCACTCTAACCCATTCAAAAGGAACTCCTTGGCACGTCGCTTGGAAAAAGATTATGAACAATCCATTTACAACATCTTTAAAAATACCTAATAAGCTTTATAAATAATTCCCCCGCAAAGAAAAACATGAAAGAATACAAAGTTGAAATAATAGGAGGAGTCAATAACTTTGCAAAACAATTAAATGATTTTGTAAAAGATGGTTGGGCTATAGATTTAATGTATCCACATAAAGGTTTTGAAAGCTACGAAGAGTTAACAGTTGTTATGAGCCGCCAAATAAACCTACAAGAAATATGAAAAACACACCAGACAAAAGATATTTAGTATTTACAATAGAGCAATACGAAGCTTGTGGAGGAATGAACGATTGTCCTGAATCGTTTGACACTTATGAAGAAGCAAAAGAGTATTATAACAGTCAACTGCATTGCCATAAACACATCTAATATAGATTGGAAGGCTTAGTGTTAGATGATGAATATATTTCAAATTATTAATCCCGCAAAAAAGAAAATGACAGAAATAAATTTTACAATAATACATAACGGAGAGGTTCAAGATTACAAAGTAGAAGGAATTAAAGAAAGGTGTTACAGTGGGATAAAACAGATATACACTAAAGTCAGAAATAAAAAATCACAGTTAATATTTCAGGACAAACAACAAGAAGAAAGTTATAACAAGTGGATAGAGTTTAACAATGAACGCTGCTTTGGAGGATGGTGATTTTAAAATGGAAAGTGCTGCTGTGTGTTTAGAAATTTATATAAAGTGAAAGGGCATTTTTAATTGAATAATTTTTGACAGGGATAAAATAATATCGTGAAAAAGTACTCTGAGGGATACTTCTCTTACCACCTATAAGGAAACCTGGCATAACCAAACCCACTTTCTTTCCCATCCCCTCCCTTAACATCCCAAACTATTTTTCAGCCCTTAAAACCCACTTTGTTTTGGAAAAGTTTTAGAGGCTTATTTTATGCCTTTACTTTATATTACATTGTTGTTTATCTATCTTATTATTCATTGCTTATATTATAGAGGTAGTTACTGTCTGTCCTTTTATATATTGTTTTATCCTTTTTTGCGCGGATTTATACACTTGGAATTTTTAACATTTATTTAACATTTCAATGTATTGTTATTCTCTTAGTTCGTTGTATCTTTACAGTATCAAATAAGAACAATTAAAACATAACATTATGACTACTCTAAACATCAACGAAAAAATTAACGTAAGAAGTAACTTAAAAACCTCAGAAAGAAGGTCTATTAGTGAACTGCAACGTAGTTACAGAATTGGCACAATGAATAAAAATTGTAAATTTTCAGGGTATAATGAAGGCACTTTATATTATCCTGTAATGCCTTTAAGGAATGTTAAGCAACTAACAGTCAATAAAAACTTTCAAATAAGTTATAAATAATCGAAACGGTGTAATGCCGTCAATACTCAGCCTTTAAGAGTATTCTGAAGAGTTAGGCATTTTAACAAAACTTTAACATATTGGTGTATTGATTATTAAAATACTTGTTGTACATTTGTTAAAGAGTTGAGCATAAGGACGTTAAGTCCTGCACTTTGAAAGATTGAGAATACAAAACCTAATAGTTTATAGTACTGGCGTATTACATTGCGCATATAAGGGAATTAAAGGAAATAGTATGTATCATCTTAATTATGTGAAGCAGTTATATAAGAAGTGAATTTTCCTCAAAGCGTCAAGGCGTGAGTTAACCTTCGTAAGCAGATATAACATTTTAATACATTGGCATTAGCCACAATTTTACATACAGTCTATTTATTAGGCTTATTATACTTTAATTCCTGTTAAGCTTTTTGTTTGGCGGGATTTTTCATTTACATACATTGTCAGTGCGCAATGCACGGATGTAAACAAGCCGTTGAAATAGAAATTACAAAGTGAGCGATACACACAACGGCACTAATTAAACACTTATCTATTATGACTTATCAAGACGCTCAAAAATATGCAGCAATACAAACAGAAGTTATCGATTATCTAAAAGAACAGGGTTATAACACTTTCTTTAATGACTATGCAACGTTAAAAGACTTAGTAGAAACTGCAAAACGTTTAAATAAGACTAATAACAGCCTCTTACAATATGAAGATTACGAAGGCGTTGTTATGTACATATCAGCAAAAGACCTTAAAACTAATGAAGTAGTAACTAAGCAACTAACAGCTAAAAAAGAGAACACAACAAAACAGCTATTTATATATCAGGTCTTAAAAAGCCAACACGCAACACTTGACATGTACGAACACTTTAAAAACATAACATCATGAAAAATTACAGCATACAAACAATAGATTTACAGGCAAAAGAATGGTTTGACAAAGTAAACGGTAACAGTTATTTTGCTGCTATTATAACTTTAAACTTTGCAACGCCTACAGAGAAAGTAATAACGCTACCGTTTCAATACGGCTACGGTAATCAGTATGAAACTGAAGCTTTACATGTATTACAAACTGAAGGTTATATTCCTTCTCAGGGGGTTTATACAATTACAGAGTATTGCCGCGAAAATAATATAATATTACGCAGCAGTAAAAAAGACAAGTGTTTAAAAAGAGAATTGAACGCATTAACACAATACGCATAGGTTATGAAAAATATATCAAAGGCACAGGAAACAAAAGCTAAGAAATCATTAGAAATTATAATGAGGTATAGTGAAGGGGTAATGACTCGTAAAGAGTGGATAGAACTACAAAAAACAAACGGCGCAAAAGTAGAACAGGCATATAAAAACAGAATAGACTTTAATAGAATTAAGTATAACAGAATGGGGATGTTTGAACAAGAAGAGTATGAAAGAAAGTGCAATGAAAAAGTGCCTTGTTTTAAGTTAAACTTAGAAGACAATTATTTCCATTATATAACAAAGGCAGAATTTGATTATTTTAATACCTTAGATTAGGCTAAAACTAATAAATAAAACAATGAAAGAAATTATTACAAACTACTACGACAAACAAGGAAACAGAATAATATTAATATTGCCAATATTTAAAAAATGATAACTACAATAAACAACAACGAAAGATTATTTTTAGTTACAGGCGACTGGACAACTTCAATAGTTTGTAATTTAAAAGATTTAGAAACTGTCTGTAATATGGTGGAAGATAAAACCACTTTAAAAATATATCATAAGTGGGGCAATAAGTTTAATGTAGCAAGTAAGAAGATGATTAAAGACATGCTTATAGCTATGGACTTAAATGTATTTATTAAATAATCCGCGGCAAAATAAAAAATAACATTATGATGACAATAGCAGACGTAAAAAGAGGTAACAAAGAAGGGGGAATGTTTTTCTTTGACCATAAAAATATTAGCTTCTTTAAAAGCAAAATTGAAAGCGGATTATTAAAAGGCAGATTCTTTATTACAAGCGAACAAAACAGAGAAGAAGAACCAAGAGCCTATACAGTTAGAGAGGTGCAGGAAGATTACAGCATTAAAACTATAGGTGTTTTTATGGGGCATAAGAGTAAAGCCGCTGCAAAAAACAGTATTGCATTTACACATTAATTAAATTCCGCGCAAAAAATGAAACCAACAGAAAGATTAATAAAAGAATACAACAGTTATCTAAATACAGAGGATGAACAACAAACTAATTTCTTCTATAACAACTACAGAGCAATGAGAAATATAATCTTAGATTGCAATTTAACAACAGTTGAAGAGCTTAACAATCTGGAAACAAAAGCCTTAATAGAGTGGGAGAACAGTTTAACAGAAAACGCGCAATAAAACAGTAAAGAGATGGACATAGCTACAGAAATAGAGAAGTTAAATTACAAAGCAAAAGAACTAATAGAAAAAGAATACCAGCGAACCATAAAGATGTTAGAAAGAACTGTAGAAATGCAGGCAACTGAAATAGATTTAATGGGGAAAATAAATAAAGAAATGTACAACCTTTTAGAACAACTCAACAATACAAGTTACCCTTACCATATACAAGTAAAGGTTAACAGGTTTTTAAACCGCGGAAAATAAAAAGAAAAACAGTAAAAAATGATATACGTAATAATAACAATAGCATCCTTAATAACTATATTCATTGTACAAGAGTGGTTAGTCTACATGGCACACATAGAACGTCAGGAGCGTGACAAAGAATATAAGCTACACAGGGATATTGTAAACAAACATCAGGAAGAATTTGAAAAGAAATATCCTGATTATAAAGAATAGATTTGCATAGGTAGCTGTAAAAGACTATATTTGCAACACTTAATCCTATAGTAAAATTCCGTTGCGTATGTACACAGTAATTAACAAAGAAACAGGCTTTATAACAGTTTATTTTGAGACCTCAGCAGTAGCAAGGTACTTTGATGTACAAAGAAGTACATTATATCGCCGCTTTAAAAAAAGTAATAAAACAGAAATAGATAACTTTATCATATATAAAGCTGATAGAGTAGTAAACAAGACCCGTAAAGTAGGCTTCACAAAGTCTTTAAGGCAGGAAAAACAAGCCAAAGAGAAGGAAGATTGACAATAATGCAACATTTAATCCTACGTATAGTTGTGTTGCATATTATAAGTGAGAGAATAAAGGGAGGACAACGATTTCCACCCTCATAACTATTACATATAATATGTACGCTTATATAAATAACTCTAATGTTATCTTTGTAACCCCTTGAATATTAAGGATTTTACAACTTTCAGAAATAATTGAAACATAAGACTACCACCCCCACAAAATTCCTATTCCTTAAAAACTTCCTATTATTAGGCTTTAATTTATTTCCTTGTATATTTTCTTTTTACATTAATTAGTTATTTTAATTCAACTTAGTATGGTAATCACACGCATTTCTCCCCCAAAATTCAAAGTAGGAAGGTTTAGCCTTAATGAATATGAATTAAGAAACCTTATGTTAGAGGTGGCTAAGGAGGTTAAACCTTCAGGTATAAAGGTAAAAGACATTTTAGGCGTTATAGCCTATATAGAGCCTACAGGATATTTGTCTGTTAACTTAGAAGGTTTTGGTATTAGTTCTAAACTTACGTTACAGTTGATAGGTATTAATAGGGAGCTTAAGAAATCTTTTGTTTAATTTTCTTTTTTTTTGCGCCGGATTTTTATATTAAGCTTAAACAATCACCCACTAAATACGTGTAACGTTCATTAACTGTATTCTCTTACACTATCCATCCTCTTTGGTAGTTGTGTATAGGAGAGTTTTAGAACGTTGCTTAGAGGGCTTTATTTTAACTATTGCTGTTTTTCTTTTGCCGCGATTTTGGTAAGGCCTGAAATAATAAGGGTGCTGGGTTCGATTCCCTGCGCGGCGCAAATTAATTAACAAACTTAAAAATTATGGAATTAGTATATAACGTAGAAGTAAGGAATGTACATAACAAACAATATGTAAATTC
>Ga0247815_10000355_pt1 | contig 36779 bp, 22 predicted proteins | sample UWRJL194509B1_FD_181014 | JGI IMG/M metagenome (GOLD analysis project Ga0247815, IMG submission 181014) | Plant litter microbial communities from Arlington Agricultural Research Station in Wisconsin, United States - UWRJ-L194-509B-1 | ecosystem: Environmental > Terrestrial > Plant litter >...
AACTATCATATGAGCATCAGGTGAATTCTACCCGTCATTACATGCGTGAAATGAACCGGTTTGGTATTACAAGTGTAATTGATGCCGGCGGGGGATCACAGAATTATCCTGATGACTATAAGGTAGTACAGGAGCTTAACGATGAAGGCAAACTCACCGTCAGAATAGCCTACAACCTTTTTACCCAGCATCCAAAACACGAGATGGAAGATTTTGAATCCTGGACAAAATCAGTTAAATTATATCAGGGCGACGACATGTTCAGGCATAATGGAGCGGGTGAGATGCTGGTTTTTTCTGCGGCAGATTTTGAAGATTTTCTTCAGCCGCGACATGAACTGCCCGAGCAGATGGAGTATGAACTGGAACGGGTTGTACGTTTACTGGTCGAGAACCGCTGGCCATTCCGCCTCCATGCCACATACAATGAGAGTATCACGCGCTTTTTAAATATTTTCGAAAAGGTAAACAGGGACATCCCCTTTAATGGCTTACCATGGATATTTGACCATGCAGAAACCATTCACGAAAAAAATATTGAACGGGTAAAAGCATTGGGTGGCGGCATTGCCATACAAGACAGGATGGCTTTCCAGGGAGAATATTTTGCAGACCGCTACGGGGCTAAAGCCGCCCTGCATACACCGCCGGTGAAAAAGATCCTTGATATGGAAGTGCCTGTAGGCGGTGGTACAGATGCAACCCGTGTATCGAGCTACAATCCATGGCTGGCTCTGTACTGGTTAACATCGGGAAAAACAGTTGGAGGCTTATCTTTATATGACGATAATAGCCGTCTTAGCCGCGATACCGCGCTGGAACTTTACACCCGTGGTAGCGCCTGGTTCTCTAACGAACAACAAAAAAAAGGCAGTATAAAAGCCGGACAGCTTGCTGACCTGGCTGTACTGGATCGTGATTATTTTGCAGTGGATGAGGAAGAAATTAAGGCTATTGAAGCCGATATGACGATTTTAGGGGGCAAAGTAGTGTATGCGAAAGGAGCGTTTTCTGAACACAACCCGCCACCCATACCTGTGTTGCCAGACTGGTCGCCAACTAAAATTTACAATGGCTATTTCCCCGGCAGCACTCACATAGCGCAGGCGCATTCCAAACAAGCCCAGGCAGAAAAACGGCAGTCTGACATGGCCATCATGCAGTTACAAATTGCAACGGCAGTACATTCATGCGCGGGTAGTTGTAACGTTCATGGCCATGATCATAATAACGCGCGACTAAGCGCTGTGCCGGCTAATGATTTCACAGCGTTTTGGGGTGCATTGGGCTGTTCTTGTTTTGCTTTTTAACGGTTACGGATGCGACCGTCAAGCCATTTATTATCAAATTTAAATTAAACTATTAAACGTTATGGAAAAGACACACAGTATCTGGTACGTTACCCTGGTGTTAAGTGCAATAGCTGGCTATTGTGATACAGTTACTTTTATAACTGCTGACTCTATCTTTTCGGCACACGTGACGGGAAATTTCATTGTTTTCGCTTATCAGATGATCAACGGATCCAATGCGCAGGTATGGATAAAACTGCTCACCTTTCCCGTTTTCATTATCTCTGTTATAATTGGTGGCCGCATAGGAGCAGAGCCAGGCAAACGTTACCGTTTGCTGCTTATGGAGGGTTTCCTTATTGTTGCTGCTGGCTTGCTGGCAGTATTCTTTAAGCTATATAATCCGGTAACCTGGGGTACTTATCTGGTTACTATGGTAGTTGTATTTGCAATGGGTTTCCAAAATGCATTTGGCAAACTTTATGGGAAAGAAACATATGGGCCTACCACCATGATGACAGGTAATGTTACACAGGCTTCACTTGATCTGGGCAATGTACTGGCGTCGGGTTTCACCAACTTGTTGAGCCTGGACAGTCTAAAAAAGCAAATAATTACCATCGGCGGATTTTTATTTGGATGTTTGGCCGGTGCAATAATGGCAAATTTCTTTGGATTATACGTTCTTATCTTGCCTGGACTGGTACTGCTGACTTGTTATTATACCACTGAACAACATGCTAACCAGGCTACTTCATCTGAACAAGGCGGGATTACTTCTTCACAAACGGTGCCACCTGCGTTATAATTCAGCCATGCAGCAATATTTATGATTCTGTATCATCAGGCTATTTAGGCAAACTGCATTTCGCTCAGAACAGCAATAGTTGTTAAATTGTAATTCAAAATGTTTAACCTTTAATGGCTATTGTTTTCTGTTCTGGAATCGTAAATTGACGATATATCATCAAATGTATTTGTTTGTATGTGATGTAATGTGTTAATAAATAAGCGATTATGTTGTGGTGTTATTGTTGCAAATTCATATGTAACATATGATACGGAACATCTAACTGATATAATGAGATTACAAGTAAAATCAGGCATCGCAACGTTGTTGCTCATGTCTTTCACCGTTGGATATTGTGATACCATCACCTTTTTCACCTCGGGTTTTTTTTCTGTCCATGTTGTAGCAAATGTGATATTTTCAGCCCATCAGTTTTTGCATAACAATATAGCAAAAGGTATTTCCCAATTACTTTCTATTCCGGTTTATCTAGGAGCACTGTTTGCTTCAAGGAGGCTACTGAGGATGGGATCAAAAAGAATGGACCTGATTAAACTTGCTGGCGTCATACTGATGGCGGCAGGATTGTTATATATTATATTCATCATCGCCGATACTTTTAACAGTCAGCTCATCTGGCTGTTCCTTGATTTCCTGGTAGTGTTGGCTACGGGCATTTTTGGCGTTGTGAACTATCAAGCAGCTTCTGAATTTCATTTAATGAGCAGTATAGTGCCCGCTTTTTGGACAAAGGGACTTGAGTTGGATAGCCGTGCTGTGCTGTTTGTTCTTGTTGGTTTCATAGCAGGATGTGCATCGGGTGCCGTGGCCGCAAGTTTTGTTGGGTTAGGTGGCATCATGTTACCAGGGGTATTATTGTTTTTATTTACCATGAATAATGACTAGAATGAGGCATATCACTTTAATTATAGTGCTTTTATCCTGCAATCTTGTTGCCATTTCTCAAACAGGTGATCAGAGAGCAATATCCCTAACGGCGAAAAAATATGTTAAAAAGATTGATACCATAAAAAATGTTAGCAAAGCAGATACGGTATTGAACTTTTCCGGACAAAGAAAACAGTCCATTGCTTTAGCCACAGCCCTAACCATACAGGGAGACTCCCTGCCGGACAGTGAGAAAATGTCCGATAAGAAAATTGCCTACTACAAAAAGGCAATTGCAATTTATGATAACATTGGCGACAAGCGCTCTAAGGCAGCGGTACTCATTAAATTGAGTAACGTGTACCTGATGGGAGGACAATACCAAACCATGATTGACCTGCTTAATGCCGCACGCAGGATATACGCCTCCATAGACTATCCCGAAAAGGAAATGGACCTGGAATGGTTATATGAACGTTATGAGTATGCCTATTTGGGTAAAGACAACTACACAGAAGCATTAAAATATGCACTTCTATCTGTAAGGATTATTGAGAAATATAAAGATGTTTCTCTAAAAGCTTTTCGTATTTACAACAATGTGGCCCTGCTAAATAGTTTGTTAAAGAGATATGAGACGCAAACATATTTTTTGAATAAGGCGCTGCCTATAGCAAGGAAATTTGAGCAGCAAAAAAACGATTCTACAATGGTGGCCCAGGTATTGGGAAATATGGTGGTTTCAAAAATCGCGCAGGATAAACCAGCTGAAGCTATTGCCTATCTCAGAAAGATAGGCGACCGCTATCCGCATGCTAATTTGGGCTGGAGGCATTTTATCAACAAATATTACCTGCAAGCCTATACAGAAAACCGGCAGTTTGGTCAGGCAGCGAAGTATTACGGGTTGGTGGTTAAACAAACTGCAGATCTGGACAGGTTCCACGCACATCAAACCACTAACTATAACGCCATTATCAAATACCTGAGCGCTACCAAACAATATGATATGGCCTACAAATACCTGAAAATGAACGATACTGCCTGTCGCAGAAACAGTCAGGTTGACCTGTTGGCCAGAAACTATCTTGACTGGTTCCATGTAGATTCTTTAAAAGGTGATTATAAAACAGCAATAAACCATTATCAGCTCTCCAAGGTGATTGCTGATTCGCTGATTAATACGAAAAAAGCCTCACAGCTGGCAGATCTGCAGATAGGCTATCAAACAGAAAAAAAGGACGAAGATATCCGCCTGAAGGAGCAAAAGATATTACTGTTGAATAAACAGGCCCAATACCAGCACGTAAGCCTCCTCCACGAAAAAACTATCCGGCATTTCACATTTGCTGGACTGGTGATGCTTATGCTTTTACTTGGCATCAGTTATAACCGGTACCGCCTCAAGAAACGTACAAATTTACAGCTGGAAGTGCAGCAGGGTAATATTAATGCAGCAAATTCATCGCTCAGGCACCTGAACGATTCGCTTCAAACCCTCTTGAGGGAGAAAGAATGGCTGTTAAAAGAGATCCATCACCGCGTAAAAAATAACCTCCAGATTGTCATCAGTCTGCTCAATACGCAAAGTGCCTACCTGAAAAATCAGGATGCCCTGGATGCAATCAGGAACAGCCAGCACAGGATGCATGCCATGTCCCTTATTCATCAGAAACTTTACCAGTCGGATAATATGGCAAGCATTGATATGAATGTATACATACACGAACTGGTAGAGTACCTGGATGAGAGTTTTAAGCAGGACAAGAAGGTTACAATAAACCTGGAAATATCACCGGTTAAACTGGATGTTTCACAGGCTGTACCCCTGGGACTGATACTTAATGAGGCGATCAGTAATTCTATTAAATACGCCTTTGCTCATAAGGAAAACGGGCGTATTGATATTCTGCTTGAGCCGTTGGGGGAGGGACAATACCTGTTGTGTATCGCAGATAATGGGAAAGGCCTGCCTGAAGGATTCGATCCATACAATACCAGTTCGCTGGGAATGAGCTTAATGCAGGGGCTAAGTCAGCAATTGGAAGGTGATTTTCTGCTGGAAAATAAAGACGGTCTGAGGGTGTGCGTAACCTTTAAAGCGATGCAATTAATCAGTTAATGGACAGGTATAACCAATCTGTTATTTTAGGAATGACAATATGAAAGAGAATATTTTAATAGTAGAAGACCAGTTTATTGTAGCCAATGATCTCAGGATTATGTTACAGCGGGCAGGATACCAGATTTGCGGTATTGCACCATCGGTAGCAAAAGCGCTCGACTTGATTGCTTCTAAAAAACCCGATTGGATTTTACTCGACATTTTCTTGCAGGGCACTAAAACAGGTTTGGACCTGGCGGGTCAGTTACGAGAAATGGATATCCCTTTTATCTATATCTCTGCCAATACCAACCAGGGTATATTGGAAGCCGCAAAATCTACAGAGCCTTACGGCTTTTTAGTGAAACCCTTTCGTGAGAAAGACCTGCTGGTAATGTTGGATATTGCATTGTACAGGCATGAACAGAGTAAAAAGCTAAACCGCCCGAAGGAGATAACTTTGCATGAACAGATTGAACGAATAAGCACCAAACCTGAAAGCAGAGAAGAAAAGTTGAAACAATCTGCAACTGCCCTGCAAAGTATCATTCCTTTCGACTGTCTGAATATCATCAAAAATGAATCATCGGGAGAAGCTGAGCAGGTTTATCTTACGAAAACGAGTCTCAATATCTTTCAGGTAAGGACGCTTAATGATTTGTTGGAAATAACAGGAGTTTCGCAAAGGGATTACCGTTCCTGGAAGATATCGCCTTTAAAAGCTAAAAACCAGTTCTATAATAACTTTGACTTTCGCCGTTTAAAAATGGATAGTTTGTGGTTAAAAGCATTAAGCGATCAGTTCCACTATGAATCTGCATTGTGCTTTGATATCCGGGCGGAGGATGGCTACACGTATAAATTAACTTTCTTCAGTACAGAACCTGATAGCTACAACCAACTGCAATTGGATCTGCTGCAAAAGAATGAAGTTACACTCCAGTACCTGGTTAGTAGTATCGTTTCAAAAAAAGAGGCGGAAGTAATACAGGTAGCGGCAACAAAGGTCGAAGCTGTGCCACTGTTTATTCCGGCCGCCAGCCAGAACTTCAACGGTATTATAGGGCAAAGCTCATTGTTGAAAGCCGTGTTCAACAAGATCACAATTGTTGCACCCGATCAGACTTCAGTATTGATACTGGGCGAAAGTGGGACCGGGAAAGAACGTATTGCACAAACTATCCACCAGATGTCACCAAGGAAAAGTAAAGCACTGGTTACTGTGAACTGTGCAGCACTGCCCATCAATCTGATCGAATCCGAACTCTTTGGACATGAACGGGGGGCTTTCACGGGGGCCACCGACAAGCGCATAGGTAAATTTGAACAGGCGGATGGCGGTACAATTTTTCTCGATGAAATAGGTGAATTGCCCCTCGAAGCCCAGGTTAAACTGCTGCGTGTTTTACAAGAAAAGGAAATAGAACGATTGGGGGGTAGCTATACAAAGAAAGTCAATGTACGCGTTATCGCTGCTACCAACCGAAACCTTGAAAAGGAGGTTGCCGAAGGTCGTTTCAGGCTAGATCTTTACTACAGGCTTAATGTTTTTCCTATTGAGCTTCCGTCTTTGAGGCAGCGTAAGGAAGATATTCCTTTATTGGCCAGCTACTTTCTTGACAGGTTACTAAAAAAATCAAATAGAAGAGTTAACGGCATCAGCAACAGCGCGATGCAAACGTTAATGGATTATGACTGGCCCGGAAACATTCGTGAACTGGAACACCTGATGGAACGGAGTTTACTGATGGCCACTGGTGATCTTATTGAAAATATAGACATCGCCGCGGTGCCAACTGTAAGTAATCCGGTTACTCAGGGGAACTTTCGTATCCGCACGCTTGAAGAAATGGAGCGCGACCACATACTGGAAATACTACAGGTATGCAAGGGAAAAATATTTGGTGCAGGTGGTGCAGCAGAAATGCTGAATATTCCGTCTACAACACTGAATTCAAAAATCAAGAAGCTGGGAATTAAATATGAATTTGTGATGTCGCCTGATTCCAAATAGTCTAGGGAAGCTGTAATCGGTTTTGCCGTAATGCCAAAAATAAACCAGCACCATCTGCTTAGATAGAGGGTGCCGGTTTAAGTGATTTTATGAAGGTATTATTTGACATCTTTCTTTATTGCGGTTGCAGAGTCAAGATGCATTTTTAAGACAGGCAGGGTTTTAGCAGCGAAGGCTTTAATGTTATCATCCGTTAGCCCTTTAGCTGCCATTTCGAATTGGTCAATATCATCTTTATGGTCGTCCGTCATCATAGAGATATAATGTTTATCGAATTCCGCGCCACTTAGTTTTTTCATTTCATCAATATGTTGCTGAATTTCTGCAGGCATTTTGGAAGGGATGACAATGTTCTTAGCCGAAGCTAACGCCATTAGCTCCTTATTTGATTTTGTATGATCTTTGACCATCATAGCTCCAAAACTTTTAACCCGGGCACTTTGTGCTTTTTGCTGCGCCATATTGCCAAGTTCAACTTCCATCATTCCTCCAGCTGCGGCCTTCAATGCGAAGGCGGTAACCGTATTGCCTGCTGTGTCTGCCGGAGTACTGATTGAAGTATCTGAAGTAACGGTGGAGAGGCTGTCACCTGCTGCTGTGTTGGCGTTTGATGATTTATTGTCACTGTTGCAGGAGTACATTGCCAGAATGACTAACACTGCCGAAAAAGTTAAGTTAATTTTTCTCATAGCTTTATTTTTCGGGTTTTAACAAGCCATAGTTTATTTTGTTTGATCCATTGAATTTGTTATTCGGCCGCAGATTCTTTCTTCGAGAAAAAACGTCTTGCATAATTGATTTGCCCGGTATGATAGGACAGATGTGCCAGCAAATGAACGAGCACGTATTCTATAGTTTGCTCAGGGTGGATGGACAATATTTCCCTGGGATAAACTGCATCCATTGCCTCATTTGGTATTTTTGATAATGAATACGCCAGGGTATCTGCTAATTCTTCAAGGGTAATTACAAATTCTTCACGATTAAACAAGCGTTGTGAGAATTCTGCCTCTCTATCCCTTATATAATGGATATTTCCAAACGGATTTCCAATGTACGTTTTCAGGTTACCAATCAGGTGTTGCACAAGATGGCCTGCTGAATTTGTTGTTCCCGGCAATACCTGCCACAATAAATTTTCATCCTTATATTCTTTTACTTCGTTGATTAAGCGGTCAATATCCCTGCTGAAAAGAATTGTATAATATGTGATAGTCATGCGTTTAAATTATTGACTCAAAGTACAGCTAAATCGTGGAAATTCACATGGGCGTGAAAAAAAACATTAAAAGATGATGCTGACGGTATACGGTAGCCTTATTTTGATGGATGAAACAAGAGCAAGCACTTACTTGGAGTATTTAAGTAGGTGGATTGTCCGAGGGTTGAGGGCACATTGACCGGAGATTGACCGCTGTGAACGGAGCCTCCACATATCCTGAACAGGACATGAACATATCCTTTTATCGGTCTTCACCCGAACAAAGGCCCTGTTCATGCCCTGTTCATGCCCTGTTCAAGCCCTGTTCATATCGGTCAATCTCCCGTCAGTCTCCGGTCAATGATGCCTTAAAACCCGAACTTGTTCACTGCCCGGCTGGAATTGATGCCTGAGGTATATCTTCTTAAACAAAAAAGGCCGCATTGCTGCGGCCTTGAGAGATTAACGTTTCAAAAATGTTAGAATCCGTATCTTAATCCAAGCTGAAACTGATACGGATTACCTGTTGGTACAACAATACCAGAGTTGTTCACGCGGTAGTTGAACGATCTTGTTGCTGAATCATAATTTGGAATTGCAGGAATTAACGGAGTCGTAGGTGTTGCAGCCACCTCAGCACGTCCGTTTAAAGCATACAATGCCTGAGTGCTCAACGACTCATTTACACCCCAGGTTTTCTTAAGTAAATTGGCCAGATTGAAGATATCGCCTGAAATTTCAATGTTATGCGTTTTAGAGATTTTGAATTTTTTGCTTAACCTTAAATCTATTACTCCAAAGAAATCATTGATACCACCATTACGTTCGGCAATTTTACCAGAGTATTTAATGATATAATCTTTCAGGCTCTGGCTTGCAAGTGGGTTATCTAAGATAGTTTGCAAACCTGTACGTACGTTTTGCGGAACAGCAGCATTGTTTCTATCAAAGATATAAGCCAGGTCATTGCTTGCAACAAAGTCACCGTTGTTGTTTGCGCCTGAGACTAAGCTATAACGTGTACCACCTATGCCCGAATAACGAACACCAACGGTAATTCCGTAAAATGTTGGAAGCGTACCATATATCACAACTTTACTTCTGAACTGACCATCAGAATAGTTCATGTGGCTGAGATCTCTCGGATCATCTTTAACAGGAAGGGATAAGGTTGCCGAGTTGGCTACGTTACCATTATATGAAGTGTTATCCTTTGCATCGTTCCATGTATAACTTGCAGAGATCTCTCCATCTTTAAAGTATCTCCATGTGGCATCAAGAACAACAGCGAACTGGTTTACTTTTCCTTCACTGTTTAGTTCCAGTACGCGACCAAATTTGGTGCTAATACGGCCCGTTTTCCAATCAGGTGAACCATTGCCTGGCATACTTGGTACAAATACACCACGGTTGTCTTCATTTGGTAACGTAAAGTAGGCATCTGCGTTCATATTTCTGTCCACATACATATAGTTATTGCGGCCTAAACTTGCATAACCTGTAATTCCTACTTTTAATCTGTCTGTAATCAGTTTGCTATATGATAAGTTGGCCTTATAAACAACAGGTATTTTAGCATCAGGACCATAGGTATTAATGGTTGGTAACTGTAGTGCTTCTAATGTCGGCGCAGTAGCAGTTCCGTTTCTATATCCAATGAAGTTTGGTCTTGGAACGTTGTCGTTGATAACATCTACTGTTCCTAAGTGGGTACCATCAAAAGTCAAGTTGTTAATGGTCACGTAATTGTTTACGTCAGATCCAAAGATACCGGCTCCAAAACGGACAAAGTCTGTTCTGTTTTCGTTGATATCCCAGTTAAACTGAATTCTTGGCTGAATTAAAAACTGTTTCAATTTGTTATCAGTTCTTATACCCAGTTCATCGAGTAAAGTTTGGTTGAGCGGTGATGTAGGGTAAGCACTGTAATCCAGTCGCACACCTCCAACAAAATCCAGACCTCTGCCTAACTTTGTTTGCATCTGACCATAAACTGCTGTATTCCATATCCCTGCTTTAACTGTTGGATCTGCAACCAAAGGTACCTCACGGTAATACCTGTTTGGAAGCAGATTGGCAAAGTTCTCCAATGATGTGCCTGCAGATGTATTGGTATATTCAAATCTTCCGTTCACCTCACTGCCGTACAGTGATTTTGCGCGGGTGTACATTACATCAACACCAAATGTATACTTAACTTTATCAGTGTTGTAATACAAGTTGTCAACCAACTGGAAAACGTTATTGGTAAAACCTTCCTGTCCAAAGCGGTGACCACCAATTTGGATTGCAGTATTGGCTGCGGTTCCGTCTGATAAAACTGAAGGTACGTTACCTACAACTGCCCTTGGTATAGCGAAACCCAGTTCATCATTTTGTGTACTAGCCTGGAACGTATACAAATGCTGTACCTTTAATTCGTTGGTCAGTTTACTGCTGATAGTTGAACGAAGGGTAGCCAGTAAGCTGTTATCAACGTTTTTGTCGTTACCGTAACTCTCATAAAAGTTAATCGCAGTATTGTCTGCCAATCCTAAAGGATTTCTGTCATTCGTATAATTGTCACGAACGGTTAAGAGGTTTTTCTCGTTGATTTGCCAATCCAAACGCGCAAATGCTGCGTCAGAACCACGCGTTCTGTCGAACGTTCCATATTGAGGTGTATTCGCTACGCCATAGCTATTACGTGCAATATCGAGGAACTGCGACAAGGTTGAGTTTGTAATCCTGAACCTGGCTTCGTCAGCGAGTCCATTAATGTCGGCAATAATCAGCGGACGTGCATCTCTCTGGTGATCCCATCCTACAAAATAATGTAGCTTATCTTTAATTATTGGTCCGCCTAAAGTGAATCCATATTGATAAGTTGAGAAATCGTTGTCGCGTTTGATACCTCTGATATCATATGGACTTGATAGCCAGTCAGCCCTTCCATACATAAACGCGCTTCCAGAAACTGTATTGGTTCCAGATTTGGTCACCGCAGTAACCGTTCCACCACCGGCCCTTCCCAAGGTAACATCATATTGATTGGTTACCACTTTAAATTCGCGGACTGCCTCAATTGATATTGAATAGGGCGCACCACTACGGCTGGTTGTACTTCCTGATGATGTTGGGTTTTTAGCAGTCATACCATCGATGGTAAAGTTGGTCGATGACGCCAACTGTCCTGCTATGCCATTACCACGACTTAAAGGAGACAAATCCATTAAGTTGGAGAAGTTACGGCCGTTTACAGGTAACTGATTCATTGTTTTGGCCGATATCTCCGTTGATGCGCCGAAATTCTGAACTTTATTTTTAAGACCAGTTGCCACAACCTCTACGGCTTGAAGATTCTGTGATGCTTCCTGCATCTCAATTGATATTCTTGCGGCATCACCAAAGTTTAATACAGGAAGTGTTCTGATTTGTTCACCGTAACCCATATATATTGCCTTAACTGTATATGGGCCACCTAAAGGAAGCTCTTTGAAGGTGTAATCACCTTTGGCATTAGTTGATGTTCTTGTGGTAAAACCTGTGGAAGTGTTTCTAACCTGAACTGAAGCGCCTGGAATTGGTCTCCTTTGCTGATCGGTAATTGTACCGAAAATAGATGCTTGCGTAGTTTGTGCAAAAAGAGGATTCTTGATACAAAAACACAGCAAGAATACCCCAAATAGTAGATTTCTGATCATAATTTTATTGGATTGTTTTCAGCCACGAAGATGTTGCTAAGTGATTAACTGAACCTTCGTTTTAGATTAACAAATGATTGTGATTTCCATGTCCCTGTTTACCTGGTGTTAATATTGGGCTGTGCGCTATTTATAAGGGCTGATCAATTTTAAGCTAATTGCACTTATGGAATAATAGAAATAATCTGAACTGAAGCAATTTAACGCTGCATTGTGACTGAAAGTTATTATTTTAATTAAAAAACATACGCTTTGTTGCTTAACTTTGCTTGAATAAGAAGAATAAATTAAGCATTGATGAATGATTAAATATCTTATCAGAAATTTTAAAGTCGCGAACCCTCGTTTTGAGCATACCCCAATTCAGATGGCAAAACTTCATTTGTTTTATCTGATGCTAGGCGCAAATGTATTGAAAGGTCTTATTTACCTGACAGATGCTATCCTGACACATCATGGAGACGGCAGTTGGAGAGCAATCCGTTTGATGATTAGTTCTATATTAATTATAATGGTTTTGAAGCGTTTCCCAGGTATAATCAAATGGGGAATACATTATGCAGTGATCGCGACCATACTTCATATCTATTACAGGGTGTTCAATGCTTCCGTAGGAACGGATGTAGTAGCATGTCAGGCAATTTATATGGTTGTCATTTCAGCTTTTTACGGATTAAATAAATGGTGGGGCTCAATCTACACAATTGTCGCCTCAGCAGCTGTTATCTTATGTCACTATATTGGTTTTCGGTGGACAGGCCTGCACCCATTACCAGAAGGACTAAATGATTTGTATATCGTCATCAATTTTTTGGTCATCTTGCTCGCGCATTTTTATTTTCATGGGGTACTGTATTCCACACTGAGGGAGAAAGATAGTTTAAATGCAGAGCTGGCAGAAGCAGCACTGGCAAAAGGAAACTTTTTGTCCATGATGTCGCACGAATTAAGGACACCGTTGAACTCCGTTATCGGGATTGCCAGTTTATTGGCTGACGATCACACGAACTCCAGGCAAAAGGAGCAACTTGAAGGTTTAAAATTTTCTGCTGAAGGGTTGTTATCCTTAATCAATAATATTTTGGACGTGAATAAACTGGAATCGGGGAAGTTTGAACTTGAGGAAGTTCGTTTTAACCTGGAAACGCTATTGAAAGGGATTACCGGTGGAATGAAGAACATTGCAGAGGGAAAATCTTTAGGGATTTCGCTGCAGGTGGATAAAGAGATTGAAAAGATGGACTTACTGGGTGATCCGACACGACTGGGGCAAGTGTTATATAATCTGGTTGGGAATGCCATCAAATTTACGAAGCAGGGGAAGGTCACTGTAAGGGCAAAGGTAGTTCGGCAGGTTGGTGACCTGCTTACCGTCAAATTAGAAGTTTCAGATACGGGGATTGGTATTAGTGAAGGCCAGCGGAAAAATATTTTTGACCCCTTTGTTCAGGCTTCGCAAAACACAACACGTAAATACGGTGGAACAGGTCTGGGGCTGAGCATCGTGAAACAATTGGTTAATCTGTTTGGCAGTGAAATAGAAGTTGAAAGCACCCCGGGAGTTGGTACACTTTTCTATTTCGAAATCGAAATGAGATGCGCGCCCGTGCAGCTTGCGGAGGATGAAACCACAGGTAATAACGACACGTCACTTGGCGAATTGAGCATATTGGCTGCAGAGGATAATGCAATGAACATTTTTTTTATGCGGCAGCTTTTTAAAAAGTGGGGCATACACGCAGATATTGTCGAAAATGGACAGGAGGTTTTAGACACACTGATGCACAACAACTATGACGTCATCCTAATGGATATGCATATGCCAGTCATGGATGGGATAGAAGCAACCAGAGCGATCAGGCTACTCACTGATCCAATCAAGGCTAACATTCACATTATTGCATTAACGGGTTCAGTGTCTGAAAACGGAAAAGCACGGGCACTAGAATCTGGAATGGACGATTACCTGTCAAAACCCTTCCAGCTGGAAGATTTGAAAAGTAAGTTACTTGCCCGGGCCAGTCTTTTATCTAACAGATAATCACCAGCTCATTATGGTTTAAAAATATTGTCCAGAAAAATCAGCGATGCATCAATGGCATGTGCCATGTAGCCTTTGGCGTGGATTGTTCCTGGAACGAGCTGAACAGTAGATGGCACCCCTGAATTGAGTAGGGCCTTTTGCAGCTTGAGTGCACCATCTGCTGGTACAAACTCGTTCATTGAGTTGGCGAGGTACATGGGCCCGCTTAAATTACTCACGCGGGTTAACGGGGTAGCTTCCCTTAGCAGGTTTCTATTATTGCCAATCAACGAATAAATGCACCACCTGAGGAAAGCATCATTTCGCCCTCCCTGGTTTATGTTTGCGCTTGGGATCTCCGCAAAGTCAAGATCGTCTTTTTTTTCATCTGCCTTGCCGTCGGTTTCCAAAATAAAGCCTTCCAGATCAATAATACCCGACCAGCTGATTGCGGGAATGCCACGGAGCAACGCAACCTCAACGGAGAGATTTCCACCCGCAGAACTGCCCCAGACTGCGATCTTACCGCGGTCGAAATCATAGTCTGATTTTATCAGCCAGTCTAGAGATGCAAGAATATCCTCCCGCCCCGCGGGAAAAGTTCCTGAAGGTGTAAGCCGGTAATTTGGCACTATTACAAAATATCCTTCTGATGCCAGCCTTGTAGCAAGGTCTTCATCTTTCGCCTTATCACCATGAAACCAGCCGCCGCCATGAATATCAATTATTGCCCCTTGAGAGTTATCTCCGCTGTAAAGATCCAGCTGCTGATCACCTTTGTAATTGATGTTTCTGATTATTTTGATTGAATTTGGCATAATTGCTTTTTTAGATTATTAAATTCAGATTTATTGCCTCTATTTTTAGTAGCAATATTTGGTCTTTTAATTAAATATCTGAATATCAATTGTGTACGGTTACTTTTGTAAGTTGTTTTTATACGCTATTCCGTTATTTTACGACCTTCATTGTATTGCAGCATGGAATTGTTAATTCGTAAAATAATGATATATCGTCTACAATATTTCTGCTAAAATTTATTATGTATTTGTAAATTAGTGTATTAACCGTTGGTTTCCATTTTGCTCCCTCTTTGTGCCAGACGATTTGGTCGTTTAAAGTGTGAATGTTTCATTTCATTCTTTTATGGTAAGGAAAAGTACAACATGTATTTAAGAATGAATAATGGAAAGTAATAAAGCCGAACTCGTAAAATTAAAGGTCTATGGTAACTCCGAATCCCGCGATGCCTATGTGATCAGGGATTTTCTCAAAAGGAGTGTAGTAACATTTGAATGGATACCTGTTGCAAATGTTGAAGCATTCCATCAAATTTTTCCTGAACTGGCAGTCGAATGCAAAAATTTGCCGGCTGTTTTATTGCCTTCAGGAGAATTTATTTTTGATCCTAGTGTTGAAGACATTGCCCGCAACCTGGGATGGATCACCAAACCGAAGCATAAGGAATACGATGTATCGATATTTGGTGGCGGTCCTGCAGGATTAAGTGCGGCGGTATACGCGGCATCTGAAGGTTTAAGTGCTGTGTTGGTAGAACGCGAAGCGATAGGCGGTCAGGCAGGTACAAGTTCACGTATAGAAAACTATCTGGGTTTTCCTAGTGGAATATCAGGAAATGATCTTGCTGAAAGGGCCAGACAGCAGGCTTTAAAGTTTGGTGTGGAGATCCTGCTGATCCGGAAAAGCATGAAGGCGCAGTTTATTGACCAAAAACTACACGTAGATTTTACTGATGGCAATAAGATTATTGCCAGGGCTAACATATCTGCAACAGGTGTAGAGTATGCCAGACTCGACCTGCCTGAGGAGGATAATTATTTAAATGCAGGTGTTTATTATGGTGCAGGGGCAAGTGAGGCCATATTGTGTGCCGATCGGCATGTATTTATTGTGGGTGGTGGCAACTCTGCAGGGCAAGCAGCACTCAATTTCTGCAAGCACGCCAGGAAGGTAACCATTATTATACGTGGTGATAATCTTTCTGATTCATTATCCTATTATTTGCTGGCACGGATCGAAAAAAAGAAAAAAATAGAAGTACTGTTTAATTCACGTATTACCGGGTTAGCGGGACATAACTCACTTGAAGAGATAAAGGTTACCAACTCAATTACGCAACAAGTATCCACTTATCAAACAAAATTTGTTTTTGTATGCATAGGCGGAAAACCAAATACAAGTTGGGCTGAGCACACCGAAATAGTTCGCGACGATGCTGGTTATCTTGTCACCGGAGGCGACCTTTATTTGCCGCCTTTTGACAAAAAATGGGATAAGCATTTTACGCCTGCTTTTCTGGAAACAAGTGTGCCGGGTTGCTTTGCCGCCGGAGATGTTAGGCATAACTCAATTAAAAGAGTAGCATCTGCCGTTGGCGAAGGCGCTATGGCCGTAACCTTTGTGCACCGTTACCTGCACGACAAATATTAAATCATTTAGCCTGTTTTTTATGAAAGATTCCAATTCATCCGAAAATCCCCGCATCCTTTTGATAGGCGCAGGGATCATGAGCGCAACACTTGCCGTGATTTTAAATCAACTTGAGCCAGACCTTGAAATAGGAATTTATGAAGTTTTAGACCAGCCTGCACAGGAGAGTTCCAATGCCTGGAATAACGCCGGAACGGGTCATGCAGCCCTTTGTGAACTCAATTATACGCCCGAACTGGAAGACGGTACCATTGACATTTCAAAAGCACTGCATGTAAATACAGAATTCGATCTGTCACGTCAGTTCTGGTCTTTCCTGGTAAAAATTAAAGCGATTGCAGATCCAAAGTTGTTTATCAATTCTGTGCCGCATTTTAGTTTTGTGCAGGGCGAAGAAAATGTTGCTTTTCTTAAAAAACGATATGAAGCACTTTCTGCCACACCGTTCTATCATGGAATGGAATTTACCGATGATAAAACTATTCTTCAGGATTGGTTGCCATTGGTGATGAAAGGCCGTGATCCGCAAGAAGCACTTGCTGCAACAAGGATGCGGACTGGAACTGATGTGGATTATGGTGCGCTGACCAGGGTGTTGCTTGATTCGCTGCAGGAAAAGCCCAATGTAAATGTTTACTATGGGCACCGTGTGCAGGATCTTGAAAGGGGGGTAGAGGGATGGAACGTGAAGATCAGGAATGAGGCCTCCGGGGAGCATCACGAGCTGAATGCGGGTTTTGTATTTGTTGGCGCGGGGGGAGGTTCATTGCCCTTGCTTCAAAAATCGGGTATTCCCGAAGCAGACGGTTATGCAGGTTTTCCCGTCAGCGGTGTTTGGTTGCGTTGTGATAATGAGGAAATGGCGCTGCGTCACCATGCTAAAGTTTATGGAAAAGCATCGGTCGGTTCACCGCCCATGTCGGTCCCTCATCTTGATCAGCGCCATGTGGAGGGGAAAGTATCTCTGTTATTTGGCCCGTACGCTGGGTTTTCTACCAAGTTTCTGAAACATGGGTCGTATCTGGATCTATTTGGCTCAATCGACCCTGAGAATATCCTGCCGTTACTTGCCGTGGGCCGCGATAATATGGCTCTGACCAAATATCTGATCGGACAGGTACTTGAATCTATGGACGACCGTTTTGATGCACTGCGGGAATTCTTTCCAGAGGTTGATGAAGACGACTGGCGGCTCGAAGTTGCAGGGCAACGCGTGCAGATTATCAAAAAGGATCCTGTTCACGGTGGTATACTTCAATTCGGCACGGAATTGGTCGGTTCTGCCGACAAAAGCATTATTGCCATGCTTGGTGCTTCGCCCGGAGCATCCACTGCTGTGGCCATTATGGTAGACGTACTGGAACGTTGTTTTCCAGTTAAAGTTCACAACGGCGAATGGACGGCCAAGCTTAAAGAGATGATACCTTCCTATGGCCAGAAACTGATAGAAAATCCCGAATTATGCCTTAAACTGAGGGCAGAGACCTCAAAAATATTAAACATTAAAAACATAAATCCATGATCAAAGCTTATTTATTATACACCGGGGATGATGGTAATTCCCATTTCAAAACCGGCAGCATTGCCGAAGGCGCATTAGTGAAAGCCGACCATTTCCTGTTTAAGGAGACGGCTGCGAATTCATCATTTGACTGGCATAATGATCCGATCCCACAATATGTAATCACGCTTTCAGGAATTTTGGAATTCACGACAAAAACGGGTGAAACCTTTATTCTTCATCCCGGCGATGTGTTGCTTGCCACCGATCATACAGGTTCAGGACATCGCTGGCGACTGTTGAATGACGATCCATGGAAGCGTATATACCTGGTTTTTGAGCAGGGTGCAGATACTTTTTTTATTCCGGACGGCCAGAAATGAGACTCTCACATTTAGAAAGGTATATGAGCACACAATTAGTTTTTCTTATAGGAATAGAATTACTGGAAGGATTGCCTGAACTCACCCGGGGAAACCTGGGTGAGTTTTTTGAACAGTTTATTAAACGACTGCGGGTGTTCAAAACCCAGCTGGTAGGCAGTTTCAGCAATGCTCGCCTGGCTGGTACCCAGAATTTCCTTTGCTTTTTCAATCAGTTGATGATGTATGTGCTGTTGTGTTCCCTGGCCGGTAAGCGATTTTAGCATGTCTGTCAGGTACCTTGGCGAAACCCGCAGGTGATCTGCAACAGCCTGCACCGAAGGCAAACCACTTATGATAGGCTGACCATTTGCAAAACGTTGTGCCAGGTACTGGTCCATTTTGCTGATCAAGTCGTTATGTACCGACTTGCGTGTAATAAACTGGCGGTTGTAAAACCGGTTACTGTGATTAAGTAGCAATTCGATTTGGGAGACCAGTACGTCCTGGCTAAACGAGTCGATATTGTTATTGAGTTCGAGTTCAATACTTTCAAAAAGTCGCTGTACAACAATTCGTTCTTTTTCGGATAAAAATAACGCCTCATTTATGCCATATGAAAAAAAGCCGTAATCCTTTATATTTCGTCCAAGAGGGTAGTTGCGAATCAGGTCGGCATGAAAATAAAGCGCATAGCCTTGATAACTGCTTTCGTCAGCAGGCACCGTCACCAGCTGATTTGGTGCTAAATACGCGAGGCCGCCTTCCTCGAAATCATAGTGGCCCTGGCCATATTTAACCTGGCCCCGGAAATCTTTCTTAAAAGAAATTTTATAAAAATCTATGAGAACAGCCCTGCCTGCCAGATCGAGATTAACTTTAATCTTGTCGTAATCTACCAGTGCAATCAATGGGTGCAAAGGTTTGGTCATATTCATCACGCGCATCATTTCTGAGATGTTTTTAAATTGAAGCGGCTGCTGGGCATTATCTTTCATACGTATCACAAGTTAGGCATTAATCCTGAACTGCAGGTCGAACGACGATGTCTCCCACATCTACATTGTCTGGCTGGCTAAGGGCATATAAAACTGCTCCTGCAATAGCATCAGGACCAATTGCAATTTTAGCTGCCATTTCCCTTGTTGCCGCTTGAATGGCCGGCTCTTTCATATGGTCTGCCAGTTCAGTGTTTATAAAACCTGGCGAAATCCCTGTCACCCTGTATTTCCCGTTTGATTCCTGGCGTAACGCTTCACTGATGGTACGGACTGCATTTTTTGTGCCTGCGTAAACGCCCTGCAAAGGGACAATCTTAATACCCGAGGTAGAAATAATGTTAACGATATGCCCCGATCCCTGGGTTTTAAAAACCGGCATCGCGGCCGCTATACCATAAAGTACGCCTTTCAGATTAATGTCTATCATTTCTTCCCAATCCTCTACCTCCATTTGGTCTATACGTGAAAGATGTGCAATGCCTGCATTGCTGACCAATACGTCTATGCGGCCAAACCTGTTTGTTGTAAAATCGATCAGTTTAATCAAATCCTGGCGCAGTTTAACATCGGTAACAAAATAATCTGCTTCACCACCTGCTACGTGGATGCGTTTTGTAAGTCCTTCAAGACGGTCAGCCCGTCTTGCCGCCAACACCACTTTTGCTCCATGGCTGGCGAGCAATAGTGCCGTAGCTTCACCAATTCCGCTGCTTGCGCCAGTGATAACAACCACTTTTCCTTTTATATTTTCCATATGCTCTTTTCTTAGGGTACAAAGTTGCCGCACCTTGAGCTAGTGGATGTAGCCAAAAGCGTAAAGGTTGTAGCCGAAAAAACGATGCCCGACACTATAGTGAAGAAAAGAAAGGTTTGCTGGCGGTCTTACCGAAAAGACTGTCTGTACTCCAATGGGGATACATCGGTTTTGCTTTTAAATAATTTGCTGAAAGATTGAGGGTGTTCAAAACCCAGTCGGTAAGCAATTTCGCTAACAGACAGGTTAGTTGTAGTTAAGATTTCTTCTGCTTTTTCAATCAGTTTGGCATGTATATGCTGCTGGGTAGTTTGACCTGTAGTTGCTTTCAGCATGTCACTGAGATATTTTGACGAGAAATTTAATTGTTGGGCCAGGTATTGCACTGTTGGCAAGCCTTGCTGGGATTGCTCCTCCGATGAAAAGTAATTGATAAGTAGCACTTCCACTTTGGTCAGCAAATCATTACCACCCTGCTTCCTGGTAATGAACTGACGATGGTAAAAACGGTTGCAATAGTTGAGAAAAAGTTCCAGGTAAGAAATGATCACATCCTGGCTGAAACTATCCAGGGCTGAGTTCAGCTCCTTGCCAATTTTGAATATAAGGTCTTCCAGGAAGCTTTCCTCGGCTATAGATAAGTGTAATGCTTCATGCACGGCGTAAGAAAAGAAACCATAGTTTCCCATTTTTAACGCTAGTGCGGTGCCGCGTATAAAATCAGGATGAACTACCAGCCACCAGCCCGAAATCACTTTATCGTAGTTAATTTCAGTGGTAATCACCTGTCCGGGAGCAAAAAATGTCATCAATCCTTCATCAAAGTCGTAATCATTTTGCCCATATTTTATTTTACCTTCAAAGTTCTTTTTGATGGCGATGCTATAAAAGTTATAGGATACGCTCCGGTACTTTTCTTCAGAAAAACACTTGATCTTTTCAAAGTCGATCAGACTCACCAGCGGGTGCTGCGGTCCAGGTATTTCAAGGGTGCGGTGCAGTTCTGAAATAGAGCGGATCTGATAAGGAGGCAGGTGATTTTTCATGTCTGAAATAAATGTCTTTCCAAAGATATAGCGGAGCGTATTCAATATTATGCTTTTAGTTGCTTATTTATCAAAATCGGTGGAGAGTGTCACCTCTTTCCATGTTGCAATTTCATTTGCTTCTGTGGCCCGGTGTGCCATAACAAGCTCGTAAGTATCTGGTCCCACCAGCAGGTGCGATGGTGGTTCCGGGTTATTTGCAAGGTCTATAAGAACCTGAACCAGTTTGTCTGGGTTGCCCCTTTGTGTGCCGCTGTATTGTTTCCACATGTCTTCTGCTTCAGCCAGTTTATATACGTCTATTTTGTTTTTCGCGTATTGAAGTGAATCCATAAAGTTAGTCCTGAACTGGCCAGGTGCTACAACAGTTACTTTTATGCCAAAAGCTTTGGTTTCCTCGGCAAGTGCTTCAGATAATCCTACCACAGCAAATTTTGCCGCATTGTAGGTAGCTGCATTGGCAAAGCCTACGTAACCAGCATTGGAAGAAATGTTGATGAAATAACCGGATGCCTGTTGCCTGAAATATGGCATGGCCGAACGGATCACATTGGCTGTACCGAAAAGATTAACATCTATGGTATCCCTGAATTCTTTGTCTGAAACTTCTTCCATACTACCTACTAATGAATAACCCGCATTATTAACCGCAATATCAAGGCGGCCGAAATATGCTATTGTTTGTTCTATTGCCAATTTGACATTGTCCGCTAGCGTAAGATCAACCTCAAGAGCAAGCAGGAGGTCTGGATATTGCTGTTGCAGGGCTACAAATGCCGTAGCGCTTCTGGAGGTGGCAGCAACCTGCTCTCCGTCTTTTAATAATCTTTTTACAAGTGCCATCCCCAAACCTTTGGATGCGCCAGTGATGAACCATGTTCTTTGTTTCATATCATAAATTTAGTTATATCAAAGGTTTCATTAAATTGATTAACGGATATAACCAGAAGGCGGAACATTGTAGCCAAAATAGAGAGATCTGTTTCGTCCATATGTATTGCTCCTCCTAATTTATTTAACTAATTTTCTCAAACAAAAAATAGCAATTTTTACCTATTTTCCTGAACAAGGCAGTTCCCTAGTTTTATTAGATAATCGCCAACTATGGAAAAGGATCAAATATCCGGTCTGCTAACCCGCATCACCGGCACCCTGCAAAACTCCTCTGCAGAAGATAAAATAATGGTGGAGGAGCTGCAGCAAACCCTGGCAGCTGTTTTGTTGGCCCAATCTGCAGACCCCGATGAAACACAGCAATTTACATTCAGCAGAGCTGAATTATCACAGAAGATTGATAACAAAGAGCTTGAAGTAATTAGGAATATAGTAGCAAAGTTACCTGCAGATGTCCCTGAAAACGAAACACATGTGGTAATGCGTGACAGCCCCTTGCGTAGCATACAAATAACCGGAGCACTCAGTAAAATCACTGCAGGGGTAAGAATTTCAAAAACGGTCGGCCCGTTAAAAGACCTCAGCGGCAGGGATATATTTATTGACTTCATCAATATCCAGAAGCTGATTCCCTTATATGTGGAAGGTAAAGCAGAGCCTGTGATATTATTCAAAGCATCTTTTCAACGAAAGATTATCTCTTTTCCAAATATTAAACCAGAGATTACAAAGAATTATAAAGTTGTGGCAAACTCTGTTTGGGTCAACGCTGCACTTTTTGATCCTGCTGCGCCTCCTGGCCACTACTTTGGTTTGCGGGTGAAAGGCGGCACCATTGTACTTAGTGATTTGCCGGTTTTAGTCGGAGATAAACTGACGCTCAATCCCTCAATCATTGCTACGATAACCCTCTCGCTGGAACAAAAGGTAGCGGAAACCAATGTTAATGCACAAGATCTTTACGGAACTGATGCGGCCAATGCGAAATTTGATCTTCCCGAAACATTCAGTTTTAGTTTTAAGGGCAAAACCAAAACAATCGAATCCATAGACCCATTTGGGTGTGAAGCGTATGGAACGAGGTATGATTTCAGCTATGCCAATAACCCCACTGCGGTATACAATGGATTACTCAATTGCATTGCCATTCCTGTAAAAAGTATTCTGGGCGAATTTTCTATTGTCCAGCAATCATCCCCATTTCTGAAAATGGAAGGGAAGGCGGCTATCAAGACCTCCTGGTGGACGTTGCCCACAGCACTGATTGACATCAGCAAACCTCTGGAAGCCGATGGTAATGGCGGAATTGTACTGGAATGTACAGAAGGGTTGCAAGCAGAACTGGTCAATTCTGAAGAAATCTTCAGCCTGCAGAAACCATTTGTTATTTTGGTGCCGGGGATGATCAATATTACCGATCTGGAGAGTAACGGCAGTGGTTACAGGCACCAGTTGGGTTTATGGAAAGATGACGAAAACCCTTACGGAACCACGATAGATATAAGCTACCTTAAAAAGAGTACTTTCATCTACAATACACTCTCGCAAGGCGCTGAAGCACTCAACCTGCTGGCAGATATTAACTTTAAGATAGATCGTCCGGTAAAAGTAGATGGCGAGGCGGTGGCCGTACAATCCAAACAAAGTGGGCTCATGCTCATTGCTACGCAGGCCAGGAAAAATATTATCATTTATGATGACAACATTTTGTGGGACAACAAATTGCCCGCAGACAAAATACCAGTGGTGAAACCTATGGGTTTTGCCATGCACAATGCTTTGTTTACCACAACACCACCCAACGGCGCAGTACTTTACGGCGAGTTTGACCAGGGCTTCAATAAAATATTCGCGGGAAACCTGTTTTTAACCTTTGGGATGTTCTCTTACCTTCCATCATTGCCAGATCCTTATGCAGCTAATCTGGGAATTTTGAAGGGACAGTTTGGAAGACGGGTAACGGACAATAGGGTAGAGCGTACAAGCGTGGTATGGCTATGGCTGGTTTGCCGTGTACAATGGAAAGAAATGGAGACCGAACAGTATACTGTAACTGTTTCATTTAGTTTTGCTCCATTGACCGGAAGTCTTAATGTGACAAAAGAAGATATTGAACAGGCTGCTGCCCCCGCCACTCCCGATGGATCTTTTTCCGTGTTTCAACCAGCCAAAGCAGAGCATGCTACGTACTATGCTGCTGCAGCTCCGCCGAAACAGCCAATGACAGATGAACTCAAAACAGAATCCTTTTCCTTGCTGGATGTGAGTAGCAATGCCAACCAGATGGGGGTAGCTTTTACCGGTGGCAATATGGAAAACCGGATATTCCTTCGGCAAATGGATGTTGTTTTAAATGAAGATAACCAGAGCGGGCAGTTGATTCCACTGCAGGTAAGCGGGTTAGATGTAGTTGCGGCTGGTTACAATGCCCGGGCATTCACTGTACCCCAGGTTGCCTGGGAACCTGTTTTAAATTTTACGGCTCCGCAGGGACCATATACATGGGCAAATGCTACTGATGATCCGCCGCTGGGCTGGAATTATTATCCCAATGATGGTTTTGCCACCCGGATAGGGAACAGCAGTCCCCTGCCTGTAATCCTTTCCCCAATACCCATGATCAGGTACCTGGAGAAAACTTACAAGGATAAAAAAGATGGAAAAACCTATGCCTTATTTAACCTTCCTTTTGGGATGTTCGGCATATCCATACTTAACAACGAGTCTGGGCAGGCCATCAAACCAGACATTGAAAACATTTCACCTGAGTTTAAAAATAACGTCAGCGGGGGGATACAGCTGGAGCTTACCGCCGGTTCTTCCTTCAGGGCTGAAGACAACCTTTTTCAGGGCTTTACGATTCAGAATGCCAATGTGCTTGATACCCGGGGCGATTTTCAAAATGCAAGTACCCTGGGCGCAAGTGTTCAGGAAATCTTTAGCCGTGAATTTTCAAAAACAAGTGATCCAACGGATAAAAGCCGCCCCGGTGTGCCGCTCAAAAGGATTGGTCTTAGTGGTTATGGTGCCAATGCGTTTAGTGACTGGCACAACAAAACTGCCGCCTTTGCGGAAACCAGTCAGGCTACGTTTAATGTAGTTACCGGACGCACTTCTCACGAAGTGGTTCAGGTTAAAAGTGTCATCTACCCATGGGGAATATTTGTGGTGAGAACCATTACACTCTTCCGTCTAAGTAATGGCTATGTTGGCCGGATTGACAGTGGCTGGCAGGCAGAAAGTGATGGTAAATTTTATTTTGGTGTACGCGGAGGTAATAATCCCTACGAAATTCATCCTGGTATTGTCAATGGACTCTATAACATCCGCAATATCCGCGAAAATTCATTGAGCCACAGCGACAAAATGACCATCAAGAATCCAGATGTAAGGTTTAATAAAGAAACTAACCAGGAAGAGGTTTACACCGGCCAGCCGTATAAAGACGATGTGATTTTGACCGGAGTTACCTTTGATGCCGACATTGCTATAGAACATGTGATTGAAGGTGGTTTCCCTTCCGCTGGCACCGGTTCCCTTCTGCTGGTTCCTTCGAAGGGCGTTTTGGGCTTCGTTCAGCTTTCACCCCGAGGAACACCGATCAGGCCGCTCGCATTGAAGGCACTTTTGCAATCGCAAAACAATACAATTGGTGGTCCGGTAAACTGCAGTATCCGGATAGCCGGTACCGGGCAGCATATGAAAATAAACAGGGTTGATGTAAACAATGCTGCTGACGCCTCTGGAAACCCGATTTTTGTTGCTGCCGCGCGCGGATCTGTGATCCTGCCAAAAGAGGGGAGCTGGAGCCTGGTTACCCATCAGGTAGCCGATGGAACGGTGACACCTTTACCGGAAAATCTGTCTGTGCCACTCATCAGAGTCGGTGAATGGGATTTTGGGCAGCTAATTGATGCTTCGGATACAGAAAACCTGCAGCGAATTGCCCATCCTGCAGAAATACTACGCGCCCCCGCACCTGATACAGTAAACTTCGGCTTCCTTCAAAACCTTACTTCCCAAAAAGTACTTTATTTAACTCCATCTTTCCTCAAAGACAGGTCGGCTGTACTTAGCAAAACGCCACCGCTGCTTGCTGATGCTTACCGGTTGCTGAATACCAAGGGGATCTTCCCAAATATCGGAAATGCAGATACCAATCTGGGTACTGCCATTCAACTGCTAAACGGAAAAGACGATCAGGGGCAGGTGCTGCAAGCATTTCACAAAGTTTCAGGTAGTACGGGTGACGTGCTGGATGCCGGAAAACAGGTATTCGAGATCCTTGAGGTGAAAGCTACAGATGAAGCTGGTAAATTGCTTGACCAGGGATATAAATTAATCAAGCAAAAGGCTGACGAGGCTTTGGACAAAGTATTTAAGTTTGATCTGCCCAATTTCAATTACGACCTCATAGACACTGAAGATTTTAAGGTTTATATTGAATATGCAGCCACCAGCAAAACGGTAGAGCATCCCGGTCTGTTTGATTATGATGTAAATTCTTTTGCCGATGATTTGACAGAGCAATGGAAAGGGCGAATGAACAATCTGGCCATGGTGGTAGACCTGGGGCCTTTTGTACGGCTGATGACTATCAAAGGGAATTTCAATTCGCAGAAAGGCAAGGAAACTAATTTTGGTGGCAAGGAAGTTCCGGAGAGCAATGCCCTGCCAACGCCAGAGATAGAATTTAGCAAAGACCTTGAACCTGTGATACAAATTCTGGAGATCCTGGCGAAGCTAAGCACAGGCGATTATGCCGATGCCTTTAAAAAAGGGCTCAAGGTGGCCATGAGCAATAGTGCCAACATTTGGGAGTACAAGTTTGAAGCCGGAAAGGACATACCGCTCATTAAATTTCCATTGGGAGCACTATATGAATCACCCCAAACCCCTCTTAAACTGGAAGCCAGCATGGCACTTGGGGTTTATTTCAACGCCGCCCTAAAAGTCACCACAGACCCTTCACAACTTTTGCCCACGGCCGGTGCATTTTTTGGTTTCCACGGCGGTTTGCAAGTGATGTGTGTAAGCTTGGGCGCAGGAACTATCTACGCTGTAGGGCAGGTAGACCTTAAACTATCTGCCAATACCAGTCCGCTGATAGCACTTGCCATGAAGTTTGGCTTTGGTGCCCAGATAGGCGTGGGGCTTCCTGTTATTGGAAACGTAAGTATCCTGTTTATGGTTGGGGTAGAAATATATGTGGATTCCAGCCAAACGGTGATGATTACTGCCTTCTTGCTTTTCCGCGGTCACGCAGAAATCCTGGGCGGACTGGTAGGGGTAACCATCACTATCGAAGCGAAAGGTTCTGTGAGTAAACAGGTGGGTGGTCCTACAAATTGTAAGGCCAGTGTATCCTTCGGATTGGATATCAGCATATTCCTTGTAATTGATATTAGTTTTCATGAGAGCTGGGAAGAAACCAGACAAATTGCTTAATCATTTAAATATGGCAGATTTAAAAGACACCCGGTTTACGCTGATGGCATTTCCTCAGGAAGTAGATGCCGCCGGGCACCTCACACTTCACATACTTTTTATACCGCGCAATTTTAACCCGCTTACCGATATCAGCACACGTTTCGGAACAAACAACCTGGCTCCTGCATTTGCAGATGTGCAACCGATATTCCAGGTAAAAGTGGTTAATAATCCGGACGAGTTTCCCGGCAAAGTGCCTGCCGGCGAGCGCAGTGAAAGTACAGACGTGACTTATTCAGATGTAAGACGCAAGATTTATGAGCGGCTTAAAGATGCAAAAGACGAAGAAGGCAAGCCAAAATATTTTGATATCGACGATAGTTTTAGTGCAGGTCAGCCTTCACAATCGCCTGATCACCGGGCACCTGAGGCTGTTCCCGCAGGTCAGTCTATAAGAAAATACCTGCCTGTTACCTATCGGAATGCATTCAACTTTACCAGTCCGAGGTTAAAAAATGCAGTTACTGATGACAGCTACCATTGCGCGATGAGGAACAACAAACCGCCGCTCCCGGTTCCCGAAACAAACAAAATTAGCTGGGGTAAGGTATATGCCCATCTACTAAGGCAGCCACTATTGGCAGAAAAAGCGGGACTCCTGTATAAAACGGTGATCACTCTTAAAAACGACGATTTCAAAAAGGGCGGTTGGTTGTACATTGATGTTGTCCCCTCCAATGCTGCTGCTCCGGGACCATATGTTGCCGAACAGCAAAAATCTATAGATGAAGCTGGAGAACTGTTTATCAAACGCTATGCGGCACGGATACCGTCTTTGAAAAAAGCAGCAGATGACACTTTCATTGCCCGAAGTTTATTTGCTGCCGTTTTGTTTCCTGTTGTAAAAGAAGGCGAGTCCCCCACCGGGATCTATGACGAACTTTATTTGGAGGCAGCAGAGTACAATGATGGTTTTGCGAAAATTGTACATGTTAACCAGCCAGTTAGTGGTAATCTTCTGTCAGAAGAACAGGATGGTTTTCATCCACAGAAAGAAATGGGTATCAGGTTGGGATGGGATGATGAACAGATTTTAACATGGTACGTTAGACAGCTGTCAAAAGATATAAGCGTGAATGGTGGGGCCGACCGGCTGGATGCACCAATGGGAGTAATGGGCTACCATATTGATGTGAAAGATGACGATCTGGTTGGGGCTGATTTTGAAAGCCTTACGGCAGTTGTAAGCAATGGCGACATGATCCTGGAAGATGATGCCGCTACTGATGATCCGCTTAACCTGGGAAGTTTTGAAGGTGAACTTCCATTTCAGGTATACCCTGTTAAAATATATGATGGAGAGGGAGATAAAAACTACTGGCTGCCAATGTATTTTTCAAACTGGAACGACCACTCATTGGTGCTTCCTGATAAAACGGCCGCAGAAATTTACCAAAATAAAGATGCTATTCAAAGAGCATCCGTAAATGATTTGGCCAGCCCTGTCAAAAACAGGAATGTAAAAATAACCGATACCTACTCAGCCAGAACCTCCGTTACTCAGTTGCGTTATGGTAAAGCGTACAAATTCAGGGTGAGGTTAACCGATATCACCGGGGGCGGACCGTCAGAAGGCCATTATCCCGCTCATACAGGCTTGAGCAATGAGGCTTATGTACGTTTTAAGAGATATGTGGCGCCACAGGCATTGCGGATTTCTAATCAGGATATAATCCATTCTACGGATGACCTAAATTTTAAGGGAGATATTTTGCTCGTAAAACGGCCTTTGCTAGGGTACCCTGCTGTGGTTTACACAGATGGGTACAAGACCCAAAATGCCGCTGAACTGCTTAAGTTATCTGTTCAGGAGCAATTGGCAAAATATGTACCCGGAGGTGAACAGGTAAGCGTGCAAATTGGACTGGCAGATCCTGATGTGGAAAAGGTGTTGCTGAAGGTAGAAGTTGAAACGCTGCAAATGGATAACCTGGCAAGCGATACAGGAAAAGAAAACTATATTACGCTGTACGAGGCTTACCGGAAATTTGATGCAAACAATTTTGATGCTGAACTGGCATTACAATTTGAGTATAAAGATTATCCAGTGCTGAACATGGCCGATCTGCCCCTTCATCCTTTTCACAATGAAGAAGACGATGCAAGCATTATTGCAGAGGAGGGAATTTTAATTTTGCCTACCTGCAGAAATATCAGGGTAACCATCAGGGGCATCTGCGCTGGCTCCGATAATTATTGGGGAAGTATATCTTCCGATCCCGAACTGAACAGCCGCTACGGTAAAACTACATCGCTTAAAATGCGTAAAGATACCAGCACCGAGCCACAGCTGTTTACTAACCTGAATTCAGCACAACTTATTAAAGGCATTTATTTGCAGCCCGACCCGCAACCTTTGTATACAGGTAAAATGCAGCCTTCTCTCACTGTTCCATCTGGTGAAGGTTTGCCAGATATTGTTGAGCGGTTTGCAAAGGAACTTGATCTGAGTACCAATAAAATGACACTTTATGCTGATAAGGGGGAGCGCGTGCAATTTTGGTGCAGCAGCCTTATTCGTCATACATTGAGCCCCGATAACAGCAGTATTACTTTTGCAGGTAAACATGAACTGGTCCGGCATTGGCTTGTAGTCACCACCTTGTACATTAACCGCGACTGGACATGGGACGGCCTGGAGACATTAAGTTTCAGTATTGGCAGAAGGAAAAGCCTGGACGATAACCCTGTAGTTCCTGAAGTGAGGGAACAAAAAATCAATAGTATGCCCCTTAATACCATTGGTACGATGGAACTACGGAGGACTGCGCCATTCCAGGCAATACAGAAAGGTGACGATGGCATAGTGCACAGGGAATACACAAAGATAATTTTTATCGATGTAGTAGATCCGCTGGCTGTTGAAAATAAGCGGCTAGATACCATTCTTTTACAGTACGTTATCACACCTAATTTTAAGAAAAACATTAATTATGAGTCTGCGTTTTTCCAAACACCCTCTTTATTGCTTCCAGCTACCATTAATCCGCATCAGGTGCCTAAAGTGATTGGTTCAGGTATTGCCCTTTCGCCTTATGTTACCGGGCCAAAATATGCATTTACCGAAGCAAGAAAACGGTACTTATGGCTGGAATTTGATCAGGCGCCTGAGGACGAACGTGATAGTTTGTTCGCCAGACAGGTGGCCTATGCTCCTGATCAGTTGCTGAGTAATAATCACCCATCCTTATATGAGATCACTGAAGACCCTCCTTTAACTCTGGATCCAGAATATACCCGTGTCATCGTACCAGAATCGGCACATGATCATCCGGGTCTCAGGGCAATGCAGAAAATGGAGAAATCTGGAGACGAACGCCATTTTTACCTGCTGCCATTGCCTGAAGGGATCCATAGTGAAAGTGCCGAGCTTTTTGGGTTTTATACCTATGAATTCCGTTTTGGCCATACAGACGAATTATGGAGTACTGCACAGGGGCGGTTTGGACGACGGTTCCGACTAGCAGGACTGCAGCACCCTGCACCCAATCTGTTATGTATGGTAAACCGCGACGACAAGGAGTTGCGGGTGACAGCACCATGCGCCGTGGCGGTTAATAAAGGAAAAAATGTTACCGCAGATCCTCCCAGAACAGCGATCTGGTGCTTGTTATATGCACAGGTGCGGCAGGCTGATGGAAGGGGTTACCGCAATATTCTGCTGAATGAAAAGAAACTACTGTATTCTCCAGGCAGAACTGGCAATAAGATCAAGAGGTACGAATCACCAGGCGAATATTCGGAAGAATTGATATCCCATTCCAGAATAACGTTAAATATGCGGCTGGCGTTAGCTGCTGAAGCAGTAAAATATGTCAGCGGTACCTGGAAAAACAGTGAAATTGATTCTTATCTGGAACTTTATGGCTTACCGGCAGATTCTTCGCTGAGCGTCCTTTGTGTAGAGGTATTTGGTCAGATTCACAACATTGCCGACCATGTAACCGATCTGGAAAGGGTCAAAGAGGAATTGATTGACAGCATTACATTAAATATGGATAAGGAGGTGGGTAATTACCTAAACCATCAGCTTATGAAGCCTGTTGAAAGAACTGATGATCAGTCATTTCCTTTAAGTGATCATTTAGGATTGCACAGGATTTTGCGCACATCGCCATTAACAGCAGTTCCATTTGTATGCTGTACAGACTAAGACAGTTCATCTGCTTCATGAGGATCTGAAATATCGGAACAGACACCTGACGGGAGCAAATGTCTGTCAGGTTTACATTAAAACCTCCCGTCTGATTTTTAGTTCCGCTGACAGATAAGAAATCAGCTCATTGAACAATAATGTATCAGTGGTATGGTCGATTATTTCTACCTGGTCACCTGTGATTAGAGTAAATACAATCAATGCATTGGATGGTGTAACAATCTCTACAACATTGCCACGTTGCTGATACAGGTATTTCTTGCTTATGGCGTTATTTCGATGTAAGTAGTCATTAAATGAGATATTTAAAGTATCAAAGATTACTTTCTCTGAATGTTTACGTGGGTTTTTAAGAATCATATGTGTTTAAAACCACACTACATCATATTTACCAAAATAGTTTTATAATTGATATTAATGGCAACAGGCTGACAAACAGTAATACCGCTAACAAATTAATTTATAGCCTATACTCCTCAGATTCATAATCTGTATTCCCGGTTCATTTTTTAACAACTTCCTGATGTGCGTCATAAATACGTCCATACTTCTGGTGTTGTAATAGTTATCATCGCCCCATATTTTTATAAGGGCTTCCTGCCGCTCCAATACATCATTTTTTTTGAGGATCATCATTTCGAGCAATGCAGATTCTTTGAAAGATAGCGAATGCTCGCCTGAAGAGGTATAAAGTATCTGCTGAACTGTATCAAGCTTACAACCTGCGAAAGCATAAACCTTATTGTCTTCCTTCAGCGGATCAGCCGTATCACGCCCAAATCGTTGCAGCAAGGCTTCCATTCTTACCAGCAATTCGTCCATACTGAAAGGTTTTTTCAAATAATCGTTACCACCAGATTTAAAACCCTTCACTACGTCTTCCGTCAGCACTTTCGCGCTTAAGAATATTATCGGCAAATTTTGTTGTATATCCTTCAGTTCTTTCGCGATGGTATAACCATCTTTAGAAGGTAACATGATATCTAGAATACAGATATCTGGTTTCAAGGCATAGTATGCATCTGTCGCTAGGTTCCCATCTGCAACAACCTGCACAGTATATCCGCTGCTTTTCAATCCGTCACTAACAATGTGTGATAAAAAGGGTTCATCCTCCACATATAAAACTTTAAATCTCATGTTGCTGCAGGTAAATTAATGATAAAATTAGTTCCGTTGCCTGGTTCGCTTTTGATTCTGATTGTCCCATGATGTTTTTCTACCATTTGTTTCACATAATGTAATCCGAGGCCCGATCCCTTAATATCATGTGTATCACTTTTCACCGGAACCCTGAAAAACCGGTCAAAGATGTTTTTATGATAAAGTTTATCAATCCCAGGGCCATTGTCTTTAAAACTAAGGGTCACCTTATCGGCATCACATTTACTGGTAATTTCCAATAGGAGAGCTGCTCCGGAATATTTGATAGCATTATCAATCAGGTTATAAAAAATATTGGACAGATGGACAGGATCCCCAAATACGAAACATGGCTCTTCAGATGTTCTGAAACTGATACTGGCATGGCTGTTTACCAGTTGGATCTGCATAGAAGAAATTACCTGTTGCAGGCCATACTGCACATCGTACAGTTCCAGTTTGAGGGGCTGTTCCGCATCGTTCCCATTACTGATGTTTAATACCTTTTCTACCATCAGGTCCAACCTCTTCAACTCATGCTGGCTGATATCCAGGTAATTCTGTAATGTTTCCGGGTATTTGATCAGATCATATTTTTTTATAGATTCCAAAGCTACAGATACCGTTGCAATAGGTGTTTTAAACTCATGAGTCATATTGCTGGTAAAATCAGCTTTTGCATCTGCGTACAGTTGCTGGTTACGCAGTAAGCGCAAGATGAAGTAGAAAGCTGTACAGGTTAGCAATACCATCAGGACAGAAGAGGCCAAATAATACCTCATTCTGTACCACACCAGGTACTCAATTGCAGGCAGTATCAATTGATATCTGTAGAGGTTTTGTATATTATATAAATATCTGTTACTGGTAAAAGCAGGCTTAAGCGATTTCGGGACGCTGCTTTTAAATACTTCCAGAGTATTATAATAGTAGATTTTTTCATATACATCAGAAGTAATACCTATCTTTTTTAAGCTCGATCTCACCTTCCTTTTCATTTCTACTAAAGACAGGCTATCGCTGGAAACCAGCTGAGCGGCGGTCATGCCGGTTTGTGATGTGACGGGTTTCTTATGTTTCCTTTTTACGGGTGTATCTTTTAAACTGAAATTCATACTCACGGCAGTACTGTCATCGTCAATGGTGATGCTGTAATAGGCGTTCATATTATCCATTTTCATGTTGTCAAACGCATGGCGCAACTGTTCCCACTGTGGAGATAAAAACAGCTGTTTAATTTGTTTTGCATTGCCTGGTTTTTCAAATGCGGTGATACTGTAATAGAGGTTGGTTTGTGCGGTTAGGCCTACCAGATGCTCTATATCTATCCTCAGCTGTTTTTCCTGTGCCGTAAAAAGCTGCTGAAGCCAAACCACCTGCAGGCCGGTACTTAGCAGCAGTGAAAGTACAATCAGCACATAAGTATATTTTGCTTTGAACCATTTCATTATGTGAAGTTCTTATAATTTTCGCTGCAACTGTAGGGTCAATATACGATTTAACTCTATTTAACTCAACTTAACCCTCGTTTAGGAAGCAAAAGGGGAGGTTTGTGGTATAATTAAAAGACATGAAAACGATATTTTATTTTTTACTGTTTCTACTTCCGGCCCAGCTGTTTGGTCAGCAGAATTTAGACGGAATTGTAAATGATGAACAAGGTAAACCACTAGATGCAGCTACAGTAACGCTTTCTCAAAATGGGCAGGTGATCAGCAGCCAGTTGGCCGATATGGGTAAGTTTACATTGTTAAAACTAAATAAGGAGCCTTATCAGCTTTCGGTTTCCCTAATCGGCTATAAACCTTTACTAAGAACCTTTATGTTGCCAAAGGACAGTTTGAACTTAAGGTTGCTGAGCGATAATATGCAACTGGCGGAAGTAGCTATTACATTTAGGAAGCCCACTATAGAGCGAAAGATAGACCGTGTAGTATTTAACGTGGAAAATAGCATAACGGCCGCCGGTGGTACCGCCTGGGAAGCTTTGGTAAAAGCGCCTGGGGTACAAACTACCAACGATGGTGCGGTAAAAGCAAACAATAAAGGTGCAACGGTGTACATGGATGGTAAACCTGTGCGCTTGTCTGGCGAAGATCTGGCGGCTTATCTGCAAAGCATTCCGGCAAACAGTATTTCTTCCATTGAAGTGATGGCAAACCCTTCGTCTAAATACGAGGCACAGGGTGGGGCTATTATTAATATTGTATCAAAAAAGATTAAATCGGACGGGTTTAATGCCACAATCACTGGTGGTTATACACGTGGAGAAATGAACAGGTATACAGGAAACGGGGTTTTCAACTACCGTAAAGATAAGTGGAATGTTTTTGGTTCCTATGGTTACGCAGACCGTGATATCAAACGTCAGTTAGATTCTTACACCATTTACCAGAGCCCAGGTAGTTATGCCTATTGGGACGCAAAGAGAACGAGCGTTAATAGCAGTAAAGCAAATAATTATACTGTAGGGGCAGACTATAACCTAAGCGATAACCAGGTGGTGGGATTGCTGGTGACTGGTAATAACTCTCCAACTACAGGTTACAGTATTGGAACAACCGATGTTTATAATAACCATCTGCTTCGACCTGATTCTGTGCTGAACACATCAAGCGTTAACAGGGGGGGAGCCGATCAGTACAGTTTTAACCTGAACTACAAGGCTAAACTCGACAGCTCTGGCAGAAGCCTGAATATAGACCTGGATTACGCACCATTTAACAAAGACAATACCCAGGACCTCAACAACCTGACTTTTCTTCCAAATGGAAACCTTTCGTCTGCTCCTTATCAAATATCGTCCCCAGCTAGTCAAAAGATCAATATCTGGTCTGGCAAGATAGACTATGAATATCAGTTGAATAAAAAATGGGCGATGGAATCTGGCCTTAAATATACCAGCACTGTGAGCGAAAATGTGTTTGATTTCTTCAATACTCAAGGAACTGTCCCTGTTTTAGATCCGACCAAAAGCGACCAGTTTAAATATACAGAGAATACCGCTGCTGCATACACTTCTGTCAGCCGTAATGTAGGTAAATGGACCTTTAAAGGAGGTGTGCGGGCAGAGTATACCAGTACGGAGGGTCGTTCTTTATCCCTTGATTCCATCAATACCAATAACTACCTGCGTATATTCCCTACAGCATTTATTACCTATAAAGCATCAGAAAACAATGAATTTGGCTTTGCTTATTCCAAAAGGATTGAGCGTCCTGACTACAGGCAGCTTAACCCAGCAAAAACTTACGCCAGCCCGTACAATTACTTCAGCGGAAATCCTTTTTTAAAGCCCGCGATTATCAATAATTTTCAATTAAGCTATACTTTACATCAAAATTATACTTTCGCGGCCGTGTACACCCAGACCAAAGATCTGGCAAGTAATGTTACCGTTCAGGATAATATTAACAAAACCTATTTTAATACGCAGCAGAATATCGGCACGATTAAAGATATTGGAGCGGAATTTTCTTCAGTACACCACCCGGCATCCTGGTGGGAGATCACCAATATTGCACAAGGATATTTCAGGAAACAAACGTCAGACCAGCCTGGAAATTCTTACAATGACCAGCAATTTTATTACTATCTGAAAACCGATCATTCATTTACTATTGACAAGGAACATGGCTGGAAGGCAGAAATAGGAGCCTGGTACCTTAGTCCTGTACAACAGGGAACACTTCATATTGACAAAACCTATGATCTAAGCACAGGGATTAGCAAAACGGTATTGAACAAACAGGGAACTATCAGGTTCAGCGCATCTGACCTTCTTTATAAAAATCCATACAGGATTGATATCAATAATAATGGGCAGAACAATGGTATTTATCAAAAAAATGACACAAGGACATTTACGGTAAACTTTTCTTACAAACTAGGCAAAACTGTAAAGGCTGCGCGCAAACGAAGTACTGCAAGTGAAGAAGAAAGGAGAAGGGCCAATTAATGGCCGTTTCTCCACCCTTCCGGGAACG
>Ga0247815_10000356_pt1 | contig 36771 bp, 27 predicted proteins | sample UWRJL194509B1_FD_181014 | JGI IMG/M metagenome (GOLD analysis project Ga0247815, IMG submission 181014) | Plant litter microbial communities from Arlington Agricultural Research Station in Wisconsin, United States - UWRJ-L194-509B-1 | ecosystem: Environmental > Terrestrial > Plant litter >...
AGCGTATATTTAAAAGGAGATTACTATGATAATGATATTGTGTCGACTTCTATTTACGACGAAAGTGGTAAAAGAACCACAACTTATGTGAATATCTCTGGAGTATATAATGCTTCTATAGGTGCAAACTGGAATCAGCAGATCAAAAGCGGCGCGCATACTTTACGATACGGTTTAGGCTTAAACGCAAGTTATTCTTTTGATAAAGGATTTACAAATGCGGTTTTATACAATGCAAAATCTACAGCGATTACGCCAAAAGTTTACCTGTCATACGATTATGGAGAAATTTTGACTGTTGCGCCATCTTATAACTTGTCGTACAATGAATCTAAATATGAAAATTATTCAAGAGATGCCAGTTCAAATGTGGTACACAAATTTAATGTACAGACGACCACTTACTGGCCTGCAAATTTAATCTGGGGAAATGACTTTGGATATACTTACAATTCAAATATCTCTGACGATTTCAAGAAAGATTTTTATTTATGGAATACCAGTTTGTCTTATGGCTTTTTAGATAAAAAATTATATGCAAAAGTAAAAGTATATGACGTTTTAAACCAAAATCTTAGCGCTACAAGAACAATTTCTGCAACTTCTATTCGTGATGAAGAAAACACGGTTTTACAACGTTATGTAATGTTTTCTTTAGCATACAAAATTGGGAATTTTACCGGATCTGAAAAAGGAGGAAAGAGAAGGCAACGTGAAGAATAGGTTTTTTATAGGTTGAAAGAAAAAAAAAGTGCAATCAAATCTGAAAAATTTGATTGCACTTTTTAGTAAAATCTAAAATCTAAAATCTAAAATCTAAAATCTATCCCGACGTTTCGGGACTAAAATCTAAATCGGTGAGCAGTCTTCTTTAGAGAACTGAAATTCAGTGTTCAATTCTAAAAATGTTTTTAACAGTGGTATAATCTCCATTTCTAAAAACCGAACTTCGGGACTGTTTTGTTTTTTATTTTTTATAGGAGCCGTCACAGGGATTTCTTTTGCAGACTTCTTTTTTTTACTCAGTAAAACATATTTGAAACTGGTTCTTTTAGATTTTGTAATTATGTTTTCTGAATTGTGCAGCACGCCAATCTTCTTTTTTTCTAATGGCGTACTTTTGTATAAAGCATCATCAGTTTTAGTAAAAAATAATGTCGTTTTATTTGTGATATAAAAAGCATAAAGTCCGGTGATAAATAACATACAGGCAATCAAAAATCCTATGTGCAGCGCTTCTTTGCAAATATTGAAATGCGATAATAAAAAAGACGTAATTACGATTACAACACCTAAAATAAAGCGAAGTATTATATTGGGTTTATGATAACAATAAGGTTCATAAGAGATTTCCAAATCTGTAACTTTAAAATTATAATAGTTTTGTATTTCCGATCTCATAGAATTAAAAATTACTCCTGAATAGTTTGGAAACCTGCTTTTTTAAGAGCAAATGACCCCGATTAAGAAAACTTCTAATTTAAATATTGAGATGAAAAGAAAGTACTTGTAAAAGTTTTTAGTGTTGTAGTTTAAGGTATTTATAAAAAAACGAGGTAGGTTTTTTAAACCTACCTCGTTTTAGTATTTAAAATGAACTAAATAATATTATAGAGAATATTTTAAAGTTACTCCGTATGTTCTTTGATCGCCTATTACACCTGCATATTGTCCTGTATTTCCACCTGCTGGTAATAATTGCTCGTAGTAATCTTTATTTAAAAGGTTACGGCCCCAAAAGTGTACAGATAAACCATCTGCTGCACGGAAACCTAAACGAGCGTTAAAAATCGCATAACCTGGAACTACTAAATATTTTGAAGCAGAAGGGCTTGATGAAAATTCAGAACGTGCGTAAGAATCTAAAGCCAGGAATATTTTTCCTGAATTTCCAAAGAATTTTGCGTCATCAGAAATTTCACCTCCTAAAGATCCTGCCCATCTTGAAGCACCAGGTAAAGCAGATCCGGAAACGTCTTTGAATGATACCGGCGCTCCTGTTTCTTCTAAAGGAAGGGGTGCATTTGTAAATTTATCATACTTTGCATCAGTATAAGTTGCAGCGGCGTTAATAGTCAGGTTTCTGTTAACGATAAAACTTGCGTCTAACTCAGCACCTTTTACACTTACCTTATCTGCATTCGCAAGATATCCACGATTTACACCTAATTCAGCAGCCTGTACATTCGTTTGGAAATCTTTGATCTCTGTTCTGAAAAGCGCTAAGTTTAATATTGAATTTCTGAAAGGAGAAGTTTTTACTCCAACTTCATAATGATTTACTTTTTCCGGCTTAATTACCGCAAGTTCCAGTAAAGGCGCTCCTGCTGCATTTGTTGGAAGTCCGGCTACGTTTACACCAACTGGCTTGTAACTTTTTGCATAAGTGGCATAAGCATTGATTTTGTCTGAAGCTTTAAACGTTACCGTTAAGTTTCCGGAAAAGTCAGTATTGTCAATACTTGAGTCAAAAGCCTGATCAGAATAAACTAATTTTTTTAATGCTAATAATGCTGGATCAGTTGTTTGAAGGCCTCCATATGTTGTACGGGCATAATGCGCGTCTTTCTTATCAAAATTATATCTTAAACCTGGTAAAATATGTAAACGGTCTGTAATAGCCCAGTCAATTTGGCTGAATACCGCTGCACTCGATGCTCTGATGTTAGCATCAGTTTTAATTCCGTATCCTTCAAAAAGACCTGGAGTTTTCCATAATGCGCTGGTAGTACTTTGAGCAAATCTCCATTGTGCATTTCCAGATTCTTCTGTACCATCCGTTTGAGAAGTTTGATCGATAAAAAACGCACCCACAACACCGCTGATTTTTGATGTTAACTGTCCTGCGTAACGAACTTCTTGTGTAATTTGAGTTTGTCTCGTTGGGTTTTGAGACAATGCCAATACTTGCAATCCTGTAAAATCTCTGTCATTTGATGGATCCCAATTCCAAAAACGCCAAGCTGTTGTTGAAGTCAAAGTTCCGTTTCCGATTTTTGTATCAACATTAAGCGAAACACCACCCATATCCTGTCCCGAACGCCATGGAGTATCATGATCAATTTTACGATCAAAAGCATTTCGACTTGGCAGTTCGTAATTTAAATCTTTAATAATGGCATCAAACTGACGGTAAGCAGCTCTTTGAGTAGGCGCAACACCTGCCACGACCTGAGCATATCCGTCCGGACGCTGAGTTGTAATATCTGCAGCCAGTATAACATTAGTATTTACCGATGGAGTCCAAAGTAATTGTCCTCTAATTCCTTGATTGTTTAATGTATTTGTAGCTCTTCCGGTTTCAACATTGTCGATCAAACCGTCACGTTGTGTACCAGAGAAAGACAAACGTCCTGCTACCTTTTTTCCTAAAGCTCCGGTTACAGACGCTTTAGCCTGTAGGAAAGCATAATTTCCGTAGCTCACTTCAAAATCCGCTCCTGAAGTAAAACTTGGTTTACGTGTAGTAATATTAAAAGCTCCTGAAGTTGTGTTTTTACCAAACAAAGATCCCTGAGGTCCGCGTAAAACTTCGATTTGTTCTATATCGATGAAATCAAGAGTTGTAGCAGCCGGACGAGCGTAGTAAACACCGTCAACGTAGAAACCAACACCCGGATCAATTCCATCATTTGTAAGTCCGAAAGGAGAACCAAGACTACGAATATTAATACCTGTATTTCTTGGGTTTGATGAGTATAATTGTACTGAAGGAACTAATTCCTTAATACGGTTTACGTTAAAAGCTCCTGTTTGTTCTGCTTGTTTTCCCGTTATAACTGAAATTGCGATCGGCACATCCTGAACTTTTTCAATTCTGCGTCTGGAAGAAACAACTACTTCAACAAGTGCATTTTCTTCATTAATAGTTAATTGTAAAGGTGATGCCGGAATAGAAGTAAGTTCAACTTCTGTGGTTTTATAACCAACGTATTGAATCAAAAGTGTTAAAGGAAGTTTTCCCTGAGTATCGATGCTGAATTTTCCGCTTGCATCAGTAGTGGTACTAAAAGTCGTTCCTTTTATTACAACATTCGCTGCTTCTAAAGGAATGTTTTCATTAGTTGTAACTACACCTTCAATATTTTGTGCAAAAGAGATAGAGATAGTTAAAAAGAATAATAGGGTAAAGATATTTTTTATAGATGTTTTCATTTTTTATATTAATTATATGTGATTAGTAGAATTTAAAATAAATTTTTTTTACCAACACATACACATAACAAATGAATTATTTTTCACAGTTGTGAATTGACCGATTTGATTTCTTTGCAAAAGATTTTTTGATACACCTGATCGACTGGAATGTACTTTCATAGTTAAAATTTTGTAAATGATTTGTTAATTATTTTCTGCAAATATATACAAATTCTATTAAATCGATAGGGTTTAGGGAAATATTTTTTATTTATTCACCAGAGAGGCAATTGTAATGCCTTCCATGGCCTTCAAAGTTTTGTCTCTGATCAACATCAAACCGTGTCGCAGACTGCATTCTGACTCGGTTTTGCAGTCGGAGCAAGGCTCGTAAAAATTTAAGGAAGCACACGGCAAAAGTGCAATTGCACCATCAAATAAACGGTGAATTTCGGCCAGAGTAATATCGTTTTTTGATTTTATCAAATAATAACCGCCAAATTTTCCCTGTTTACTGCTCACAAAACGACCGCGTTTTAGATCCAGTAAAATCTGCTCTAAAAACTTTTTAGGTATGTTGGCCCCGTCAGCAATTTCTATGGTTTTAGAAATGTGATTTTCGTCTTGTTCTGCTAAATAAAGTAATGCCTTAAGGGCGTATTTTGCTTTATGTGATAACATCTATATTTAATTATGAATTGTAAATTATTAATTTGAACTTTTGAAACCTGAATCCTGAAACAATGAATCCTGAAACAAAAGAATTCTTACCAGCCTCCGCTGGAACCACCGCCCGAGAATCCGCCTCCGCCAAATCCTCCGCCGAAGCCACCGCCTCCGCCGCCAAAACCACCTCCGGATCCGCCGCCGAAGCCTCCAAATCCGCCTCCGCCGCTTCTGCCAAGACTGCTTAGAAGAATTACGTCCATTAAGCTGGGACCGCCGCCATTATTGCCGGAATTTCCTCCGCCTCCTCTTTTGTTTCGAGAGAGTAAAATTAAAATAATTACAACAATAACAATAAAAGGAAATACCGGAAAGCTTTGTCCTTTGGCTTGTTTTTTACGCTCACCTTTAAATTTTCCTTTAAAAACATCTATAATCGCATCAGTTCCTTTATCCAGGCCATTATAAAAACTTCCTGCTTTAAACTCAGGTATAATAATATTTCTAATTATCGTACCGCCCAACCCCGCTGTTAAACGATCTTCAAGTCCGTATCCAGGATTAATAGCGATTTTTTTCTCGTTTTTAGCCAGTAAAATAATTACACCATTATCATCTTTAGCAGTTCCTCCAATTCCCCATGTTTGTCCCCACTTTGTGGCTAACTGACTCACATCTTCGCCTTTCAGACTTTCAATTGTTATAACAACAATCTGGGTTGTGGTAGAATCTGAATACCGAATTAGTTTTTCTTCTAATTGAGATTTTTCTGCTGCAGTCAAGACATTCGCATAATCATAAACAGAAGTTTGAAAACTCGGTTTTTCCGGAATTGTAAATTGTGCAAAAATACAACTACTGGTAAAAAATGCTAACAGCAAAAAGGTAAACTGAAAAATTCGTTTGGAATTTGAGATTTGATTTGTTGAAATTTTCATTATTTATCCTTTTGAGATTTCGTTTGATAATTCGTTAGTGTCATCTTCAGACCACGGAAAATATTTTTTTAATTGTTCGCCGGCATTCAAAATACCGTCAACAATTCCTTGTTTAAAATTACCTAATTTAAATTGTTCTGTCATTGCGTCTTTGGTACAATCCCAAAAATCATCGGCAACAGCATCATTTATGCCTTTATCACCACAAATAGCAAAGGTTTTATCCTCAACAGCAAAGTAAAACAAAACACCATTTTGTAATTGGGTTTCATCCATTTTTAATTCATGAAAAAGTTCTAAAGCCCTTTCGAGGGGAGCTTTAGAACTTGTTTTTTCTATATGTACTCTAATTTCGCCAGAAGTATTTTTTTCGGCCACGCGAATCGCTTCTACAATGATTAGTTCTTCTTCTTTGGATAAAAAATCTTCTACTTTTGACATTTGAATTGTTTAGATATTAGATAATTAGAGGTTAGATTTTTAGACTTATCTTAGATTCTAAGAAGTCTAAATAATCTAAAAATCTAAATTTAGAATTTTACTTCAACTGGTTTGTCAGCACCTTCGACAGCATTAAAATATGCTTTTTCTTTAAATCCAAACATACCTGCAAACATACTGTTCGGGAAAGTTTTAATATGCGTATTGTATGGTTTTACAGCTTCGTTGAAACGAGTTCTGGCAGTTAAAATCTGATTTTCAGTACTTGCTAATTCATCCTGTAATTTCAGGAAATTTTCATTTGCTTTTAATGTTGGATATTGCTCTACTGTAACCAATAATTTTGATAATGAACTGCTTACGCCACTTTGTGCTTTGTTGAATTCGGCAAGTTGTTCTGGTGTGATATTAGTTGGGTCAACAGTTACACTTGTTGCTTTTGCACGAGCTTCAATAACAGCTGTCAGTGTAGATTTTTCAAAATCTGCAGCACCTTTTACTGTATTTACTAAGTTGCCAATAAGGTCATTACGTCTTTGGTAAGCCGTTTGAACATCTCCCCAAGATTGCTCTACAGTTTGATTTAATGTTACCGCTGTATTGTTAATTCCTTTAACCCAGCTGTATATTACAAAAATAACAACTGCTCCAATAATCCAAGGCAAAAATCTTTTCATGTGTATTTAATTTAAGTTTATTTCTAATTATTAAAAATGTTATAATTCGTTTTTAATTTCGCTCAATTGTGTTTTTATGGTCTCTAATTTACGTATTATTTCGAATTTATCTAATGTTTTCTTCTGTCCTTCCTTCAAATGTGTTTTGGCGCCTTCTAATGTAAAACCTCTTTCTTTTACTAAATGATAGATCAGCTGCAGGTTTGTAATGTCTTCCGGCGTAAACATTCTGTTGCCTTTCGCATTTTTTTTAGGTTTCAAAATATCAAATTCGCTGTCCCAAAAACGTATCAATGATGCATTGACATTAAAGGCTTTGGCAACTTCACCAATGCTGTAATATCTTTTATCTTTTGAAAGTTCAATATGCATGTTTTTTAATTTTCTATTTTATCCCAAACTTACTACTTTTTGAACGATTAATCTAATGACTGGTTTTCCTGATTTGCCATTTGCGATATTGCCACATATTCGACAGCCGAGATATTTCCGTAATAAAAATTCAACGGATTCACGACTTTTCCGTCTTTATGCACTTCATAATGGCAGTGCGGTCCTTCAGATCTTCCTGTACTTCCCACATAACCAATGATATCGCCGCGTTTTACATGCTGTCCGGCCCTGCAGTTGTATTTGCTTAAATGTGCATACAGACTTTCGTAGCCAAAACCGTGCCTTATTACAACGTGATTTCCAAATCCTGAAGCGGTATTATCCGCTCTGTCAACAATTCCGTCGCCTGTCGCGTAAACGGGCGAACCTGTGTTGGCGGTAAAATCCATTCCGTTATGCATTTTTCGCACTTTCGTGAAAGGGTCGATTCTGTATCCAAAACCAGAAGCCATTCTCTTTAAATTCTCATTTCGAACTGGCTGAATGGCCGGAATTGCTAATAGTAAATTTCCTTTTACGCTCGCCAGCTTCAAGATTTCATCTAATGACTGAGATTGAATGGCGAGTTCTTTCGATAGTTTATCAATTCGTTTTGTAGTATTCAAAACCAGCTGCGAATTATTATAGCCTTCTAAATCCTTATATCTTTTCGAGTCCCTAAATCCCGCTTTTCTAATAGAATCGGGAATCTCTGTCTTATTAAAATAAATTCGGTATATATTATTGTCCCTGTTTTCTAATGCTTCTGTCACAGCATCAATTTCATCCATTTTTTTGTTTAAAATGGCATATTGCAGCTTCAGGTTTTCAATTTCGCGTGCCTGCAGACGATCTTTTGGTGTTTCAAAATAAGAAGTATTAATCAATAATATAAAAACCAAAAATCCAAAGAGTGCAGCAGCCAGCAAAAACAGCAGTGCATAGCCAATTTTAGCCCTCTTTCTGGTTTTTATCTTCGTATAAGCCAGATTTTCTGAGTCGTAATAATATTTTACTTTCGCCATATTTTAAAATACCCTATTTTTGCAGCTTGTAAAATAGTTAGTCGAACAAATTTAATAAATGTTTCAGTTGTTCGCGTCTTTTTTTCAAGAATAAAACAATTAGATAATTAGATAATTGAGTCAATTAGATAATGTATGAATTGGGTAATTTATTGTTAATAGAGATAAGTTTTTAAGTAAGAATTATCTAATGGACAGATTATCAAATTGGCACATTAATGTTGGCGCATAATAAAAGATACATTTTCTTAATTAAATATGAAATCACAAGACGTACGCAAACAATTTTTAGACTTTTTTCAAAGCAACGGGCATTTAATTGTTCCTTCTGCTCCAATCGTTCTTAAGGACGATCCAACTCTTATGTTCAATAACTCGGGAATGGCCCAGTTTAAAGAGTATTTTTTAGGAAACGGAACTCCAAAAAGTAAAAGAATAGCCGATACGCAAAAATGTCTTCGTGTTTCAGGAAAACATAATGACCTTGAAGATGTAGGTTTTGATACCTATCACCACACTATGTTTGAGATGTTGGGTAACTGGTCTTTTGGCGATTATTTCAAAAAAGAAGCCATCAACTGGGCATGGCAGCTTTTGACAGAAGTATATAAAATTCCAAAAGAAAATCTCTATGTTTCTGTTTTTGAAGGAAGCAAAGAAGATAATGTTCCTTTTGATCAGGAAGCTTGGGACATCTGGAAAACATTAATCGATGAAGACCGAATTATTCTTGGAAATAAAAAAGACAATTTCTGGGAAATGGGAGATCAGGGACCCTGCGGCCCTTGTTCTGAAATTCACGTTGATTTACGTCCGGAAGCTGAAAAAGCGCTGGTTTCAGGAAAAAGTTTAGTAAACAATGATCACCCGCAAGTAGTTGAAATCTGGAATAATGTATTCATGGAATTCAACCGTAAAGCTGATGGTTCTCTGGAAAAACTTCCTGCGCAACACGTCGATACCGGAATGGGATTTGAGCGTTTGTGTATGGCATTGCAAGGAAAAACATCTAACTATGATACCGATGTTTTTACACCGCTTATCGAAAAAGTAGAACAAATTACAGGATTAAAATATACATCTGACGAGATTAAAAACATCTCAGAAGAACAAAATAAAACCAACATTGCGATTCGTGTTGTGGTTGATCACGTTCGTGCCGTTGCTTTTGCAATTGCTGACGGACAGTTGCCATCGAACACCGGAGCTGGTTATGTGATTCGTAGAATTTTGCGTCGTGCGATTCGTTACGGATTTACTTTCTTAAACACAAAAGAACCTTTTATCAACAAATTGGTAGAAGTTTTAGCGAATCAAATGGGAGAATTTTTCCCGGAAATCAAATCACAGCAACAATTGGTTACGAATGTAATTCGCGAAGAAGAAGCTTCTTTTTTAAGAACTTTAGATCAGGGGTTAGAGTTGTTAGATAATGTAATTGCTCAAACTTCTGGTTCAGAAGTTTCTGGCGCTAAGGTTTTTGAATTGTATGATACATTTGGTTTTCCAAAAGATTTGACAGCCTTAATTCTAAAAGAAAAAGGTTTTTCATTTAATGAAGAAGAATTTGAAGTTGAATTACAAAAACAAAAAACACGTTCACGCGCTGCTTCTGAAGTTTCTACAGAAGACTGGTCGGTTTTGATTCCTGGAAATGTGGAGACATTCGTTGGCTATGATAAGACTGAAAACGAAGTGAAAATTACAAGAATCCGTAAAGTTGATTCTAAAAAAGATGGAATTTTGTATCAAATCGTTTTAGACAATACGCCATTTTATCCGGAAGGCGGAGGGCAGGTTGGTGATAAAGGAACTTTGGTTTCTGCAAACGAAACAATCGAAATCATCGACACTAAAAAGGAAAACAATTTGATTTTGCATTTTGCAAAGCAATTGCCGGAAAATATTGAAGCTGGTTTTACAGCAAAAGTAAATAACGATTTAAGAGGTTCAACCTCTAAAAATCACTCGGCTACGCACTTAATGCATTTGGCTTTAAGAAACCTTTTAGGAACTCACGTAGAGCAAAAAGGTTCATTGGTAAACCCAAACTATTTGCGTTTTGACTTTTCGCATTTTTCTAAAGTTTCTGATGAAGAATTACGTCAGGTTGAAGCAAGCGTAAATGCGCAAATTGAAGCACAATTACAATTGACAGAGCACAGAAATATCCCGATTAAAGAAGCATTAGATAAAGGTGCAATGGCTTTATTTGGAGAGAAGTACGGCGACAATGTTCGTATGATTGAATTTGGTGAAAGTAAAGAACTTTGCGGTGGAATTCACGTGAAAAACACGGCGGAAATCTGGCATTTCAAAATCATTTCTGAAGGTGCTGTAGCGGCTGGAATTCGTCGTATTGAAGCCATTACAGGTGATGCAGTAAAAGACTTCTATAAAAATCAGGAGAGTACTTTAGCTGAAATAAAAGAGACATTAAAAAACCCACAGGATATTTTAAAATCAGTGTCTTCTTTACAGGATGATAATGCAAAACTGAAAAAACAAATTGAGCAATTATTAAAAGAAAAAGTAGGTGCTTTAAAATCAGAATTAGAAAAAGACTTTCAAGAAATAAACGGCGTAAATTTCCTTGCTAAACAAGTAGATTTAAGCATGGCTTCTACTAAAGAGCTGGCATCAGCTTTGGGAAGTTCAAAACCAAATTCGTTTGTGTTTTTAGCTGCTATTGAAGATGGTCTGCCAAACATTCATTGCTATATCGCTAAAGAATTGGTAGCTTCTAAAAGCTTAAACGCAAATGCAGTAATTAAAGAATTAGGAAAATATATTGAAGGAAATGGAGGAGGACAGCCTTTCTTCGCATCTGGAAAAGGTAAAAATGCAAACGGAATTGCTGAGGCTTTGGCTAAGGCAGTTGATTTTGTGAAGTAAGGGGTTTTTATTTCGCGCAAAGACGCAAAGTCGCAAAGTTTTTTAAGCTTTGCGACTTTTTTTATTATCGGAAATGTTTTTGTAAGTTTATACTTTATTTTTTAAGATATGACTGAAAATGAAATAGCAGCGATTGTGGTTGATATCTGTTATAAAATGCATGTTAAACTTGGACCTGGTTTATTAGAATCGGTTTACGAAACAATTTTATTTTACGAATTAACTCAAAAGGGCTTGTTTGTAGAAAGACAAAAAACACTTCCCGTTGTTTGGGATGAGATTAAACTTGATATTGGTTTTCGAGCGGATTTAATAATTGAGAATAAATTAATTTTAGAAATTAAATCAATTGAAAAAATAACAGAAGTTCATGCAAAACAAACTATGACGTATCTGAAAATTACAAAAATGAAGTTAGGTTTGCTGATAAATTTTAATGTACCGTTAATTAAATTTGGTATTACAAGATTAGTTAATAATCTTTAGTAAAAAGGTACACAACCAGAAACCTTGCGACTTTGCGTCTTCGTGATAAAAAAAAACTTTTAAAAAGTTGGTTTAAATAACAAAGTCGCAAAGCTTTAAAAAAACTTTGCGACTTTGCGTCTTTGCGCGAGATTAAAAAAAAAACTTTTAAAAAGTCGGTTTAAATAACAAAGTCGCAAAGCTTTAAAAAAAAACTTTGCAACTTTGCGTCTTTGCGCGAGATTAAAAAAAAACTTTTAAAAAGTTGGTTTAAATAACAAAGTCGCAAAGCTTTAAAAAAAACTTTGCGACTTTGCGTCTTTGCGCGAGATTAAAAAAAACCTTACTTACGTTCCCCAATTTGCTGACGCCACATGGCGTAATACAAACCTTTCTCGACAATTAAATCTTCATGTTTTCCCTCTTCAATAATTTTACCCTGCTCTAAAACAAATATTTTATCAGCATGCATTACAGTCGATAATCGGTGAGCGATTAAAACGGTGATACGGTTTTTGTCTGAGATATTTCTAATTGTCGCATTAATTTCTTCTTCAGTAATGGAATCCAAAGCTGAAGTGGCTTCATCAAAAATCAATAAATTCGGATTTCTTAAAATAGCACGGGCAATCGATAAACGTTGTTTTTCGCCACCTGAAACCTTTATGCCGCCTTCGCCGATTGTAGTGTTTAAACCATCTTCGGCGCGTCTTAGAAGTTTTTCGCAGCTTGCCCTTTTCAAGGCATCATATAAATCTTCGTCGGTTGCATTTGGTTTTACGAACAATAAATTTTCGCGGATGGTTCCAGAGAATAACTGTGCATCCTGAGTTACAAATCCTAATTGTTTTCTTAAATCAAGCAAATCAATTTCAGTAGAATCAATTTCATTATAAAGAACCTGACCTTCGGCCGGCGTATATAATCCAACCAATAATTTCACTAAAGTCGTTTTTCCGGAACCTGACGGACCAACAAAAGCAACAGTCTGGCCTTGTTTAATTTCGAAGTTGATGTTTTCTACCGCCTTGAATTTAGCGGTTTTATGTTTGAAACTTACATTCGAAAAAAGTAAAGACTGGATTGCGCCAACATGTTTGGGCGTTTTCGGGCGAAATTCTTTTGGAGCACTCAATAAAGTTTTAAAATTTTCCATAGAAACTTTCGTTTCGTTCAGTGCAATAATAAAATTCCCTAATTCCTGCAAGGGCCCAAAAATGAAAAAGGTAAAAAATACCATTGTCAATAAATCACCTACAATAATTTTTTGTCCGAATAAGAAATAATAAAGCGTAAAAACCACGCAGGTTCTTAAAAAGTGAACAGTAGTTCCCTGGATAAAACTTAAACTTCTGATAAAACGAATTTTTTCTAATTCGAGATGTAAAATTTTAAATGTATTGAGATTCAGACGTTTTTCTTCCTGATACGTTAAGCCAAGACTTTTTACAAGCTCAATATTTCTTAAACTTTCGGTTGTAGAACCTGCCAAAGCATTGGTTTGATTCACAATTTTTCGGGAAACAATTTTTATTTTTTTACCAAGATAAGAGCTGATAATCGCAATGATCGGAGCTGTAACTAAAAATATCAATGAAATTCGGTAATCAATTCGCGAAACATAAAGAATCACAAATATAAATCCGATAATGGTTTGAAAAATTAAAGAAATGGAGAGCGTAATTAATTTTTCAGAATCAGAACGTACTTTAGTCAGTTTACTTAAAGTTTCGCCGCTTCGCTGGTCTTCAAATTCGGCATAAGGCAAATCAAGTGATTTTTTTATTCCGTCAGTATACATCTGCGCGCCTGTTCGCTGAATCACGACATTGGTAAAATAATCCTGAAAATTTTTAGTAATTCTCGAAATCATGGCAGCACCAAGTGAAAGCCCCAGCCAAAATGATAATGATTTGATAAATCCAATTTCGTTTCCTTTGTATTTGTGCAGACCAACACCGCAGTCCTGCATTAATTTACCGGTAATAATCGAATCTGATAAGCTGAAACAGATATTGATTGCAGCCATAATCAAAGCAAAAAACAACAGCATTTTATGCTTGATTATATAAGAATATAGTAATTTCATAAGTGAATAATAATTAAAAGCAAGATGCAAAAGTAGTGAATAGATTGGGTTTGTAAAGCTGATTCATGTGTATTAAAAAGTTAATTTTTTAAACAGATTTAAATGTCTCTGAATTATATAATTTTATTTAAAACATTTTAGACAAACTGAGTAATTACTTATGACTTTAGTTTTTATGATCCAAACGGTTACCCAACAAAAATTAGCCATTATAAAAATGATGGTACGACTGTTAATACAATAAATGAATATACTTATTTAAATTAATTGTCATTTTTAAAAACCAAATACTTCTGTCTTCAGTTTTTTATTGTTAAAACACATTAGGTTTCTTCTATTGAATTGATTTTATTTTATTTGTACAAATATTAATGGTCTTAATTTATACAAAAATGAAAAAAATTTTATACTTATTTGGTGTTTTAGTTTTTGCACTCTCTTCTTGTTCAGGCGATGAGGAAAATTCTGAAAATCCAGTTTTACCTGAAAACAATTATATTTTACCTAAAAAAATAGTCGTTACAGAAGGAGCAGAGAAATTTGAATCTGTTTACGTTTATAATGGAAATAAAATTGTAAGCATCAAGTATAACACAGGTGAAAAGTCAGTTTACAATTATACAGGCGATTTTATTACAAAAACAGAAAATTTTAAAGCAGACGGAAAAATTAATTCTCAAGTTGAATATACTTATGATGGGGGTAAATTAGTTAGTGAATTATCTGCTCAGATAGGCGGTGACAGACTTGGAAAATATAGAACAGTTTATTTTCATAGTAGTAGTACAAGTGTAACTTGTACAGAATATGTTAGTTTTCCTGATGTAAATGGCGGAGCTGAAACGAGAGAAGGCGAGTTAGAGAGAGTAATGACATTTTCTGGCGGAAATCTGGTGAAAAGGTTTAGCCCAGGTGGTATGATTAATGGTGTTCATCAAGTTGATGAGGTAAACTATGAATATGATACAAAAAACAGTCCATTTAAGAATATATTAGGCTACAATTTGCTTATTGGTTATACTTCCCTTGTTAACAATATTACCAAATTAGCAGTCAAAAATAATCCTGATTCAATCATAAAAGAATATGTTACTAACTATGCTTATGAATACAATGATAAGGGTTATCCAACAAAAAGAGTTGAAACTTATTCACTCAATGCTAATATAAAATTCCTAACAGAATACACCTATTAGAATTTTAGAATATTAATAGATTAAAAAACCAAATACTTCTCTATTTGGTTTTTTGTTTATAAGAAATTAGCGAAATTTGTTTAAAACAAAAATTATGCAATTCAGAACCCAAATTCCACTTTCCAAAATCAATAATCCAATCGATTATAATTCGAAAGTGATTTCTATTGGTTCCTGTTTTGCAGAAAATATGGCCGAAAAATTCGACTATTTTAAATTTCAAAATACCACAAATCCATTTGGAATTATTTTTAATCCGGTTTCTATTGAGAAAATAGTGGAGAGAATTATTAAAAAAGAATGGTATACAGAGAAAGATGTTTTCTTTCATAACGAACGCTGGCATTCTTTTGAAGTGCATTCTGATCTAAGCAATTCAGATAGAGAAGAGCTGCTTGAAACCTTAAATAAAGCTATTGAAGTTACACATAATTATATAAAGAAAACTTCTCATATTATTATAACATATGGAACTTCATGGGTTTACAGGAATATTGAAAGCGAGGAAATTGTAGCAAATTGCCATAAAGTGCCTCAAAAACAATTTTCAAAACAATTATTGACTGTTGATGTCATTCAGACAAGTATTCAAAACACTATCGATCTAATTGAGGGCTTAAATCAAGATGTAAAATTTATTTTTACCGTTTCACCGGTGCGTCATATTAAAGATGGTTTTGCAGAAAATCAATTAAGCAAATCACATTTATTTACAGCAATTCACTCCGTCCTAAAAACTCATACCGCACAATTTATAACGCATTACTATTTTCCCTCTTACGAAATCATGATGGATGAACTTCGTGATTACCGTTTTTATACGGAAGATATGCTGCATCCCAACCAAATTGCTGTTGATTATATCTGGAAGCTTTTCAGCGAAAATTACATTTCACAAGAAAGTATTTCTATTATGCAGGAAGTCGACGAAATTCAAAAAAGTTTACGTCATCGAAGCTTCAATCCAGAATCAGAACAGCATCAAAAATTCTTAGCTAAATTGCAGCAAAAAATACTTCTTATAGGAGAAAAAGTTCCTCAGATTAAATTTTAAATTACACCATAATTGGTTTACTAACACTACTCAATAATACGGCATTAAAAAGTGAAAAATGGCTATGTGCCGTAAAATTTTAGAAGAATTCCGCATAATTATGTAAATTGTTATAGTTTAAAACCCTGAATTTTGTAGACTGGGTAAATACAAGCCCTGTAACAACGCAACATTAATTTAATCGTGTTTTATTGACGTATGAATAAGGAAAAACAAATTCATTTTCTTAAAAAAACACTACGTGTACTTCTTTGGTGCGTGGGTTCTATAGTCGCACTTTTATTGCTTCTTATTATTTTAATTCAGATTCCTTCAATCCAGAATTATGCTAAGGATAAGGCTATTAACTATCTTCAGGGTAAAATTAAAACCAAAGTGGAGCTGGATCATATTTCGATTAAATTCCCTAAAGATGTAGTTCTGGAAGGTTTTTATTTTGAAGATCAAAACAAAGATACCCTGCTGGCCGGTAAACGATTAGAAGTCGATGTCGATTTGTTTAAACTGGTAAGCAGCGAACTCGAAATTAATTCGATTTCGCTTGAAAATGTAAAAGCCAATATTTCCAGAAATAAAGACGGGGTCTTCAACTTCGATTATATCATCAAAGCATTCGAATCGAAAGAACCCAAAGTTGAAGATCCGGATGCCAAACCATTCAAAATTTCAGTCGTAAAAGTAAATCTGGATAATATCAAATTCAATTTTAAAGATGATTTTGCTAAAAACGATGTAAAAGTAAATCTGACGCATTTTGATACCAAATTCAATAAATTTGAATTAGACAAAATGGATTTCGATATTCCGAATATTAATCTAAACGGATTAAAATTAGTTCTGGATCAGGATGCGGTTGAAAAAATCGCCGAAGTTTCTGTTGAAACCGTAGATACCATTTCCAAAAGAAAAGATTTCAAATTAAAATTAGACAAAATCAGTTTGTCGAAAATTGATATTTCGTACGACAATAAAGATTCAAAATTAGATTCGGGAATAAAACTGGGCAATTTAGATTTGACTGTCAACGAAATTGATTTGAACAAACAGCTTTTAGATTTTAATTCTTTTGAGTTGAAAGATCTTAAAGGGAATTTGCGTTTGGGTGCAAAAGACAAACAAATTAAAACCCCGAGTTTAGATTCAACTGCTATCAAACAAAGCGGCTGGAAAGTAAAATTAAAAGAGGTTGCGATCCAGAATATAGCTTTTAAATTTGATGATATGCAGTCGAAACCAACCGCAAAGGGAATCGATTACAGTCATTTAGATTTGGATAAATTCGACCTGAAAGCTGAGACAATATATTACGGAAACGATACGATTTCAGGAAATATAAAATCGCTTGCCGCAAACGAAAAAAGAGGATTGGCAATTCAGTCTTTAAAAACCAATTTCTTTTACGGGCCAAAAAATGCGTCGCTTGAAAATTTATATGTAAAAACACCTCAGACGCTTTTGCAGAATAAAATCAAAATTACTTATCCGTCGCTTGCCGCACTAAAAAAAGATCTCGGAAATTTGGCAATCGATGCTAATTTAAATCAATCAAAAGTTGGTTTCAAAGACATCTTGCTTTTTGCGCCGGATTTACAAAAAACAAATCCGTTTAAAGGCAATCCAAACGCGATTTTGTATTTGAATACCCGTTTGAGCGGTAAAATTAAAGATTTGAATATCCCGCTTTTCGAAATGAGCGGTATCGGCACTACAAGAGTTTCCCTTTCGGGGAAGATTACAGGTCTGCCTGATGCAAAAGAAGCCTATTACGATTTAGATATCAAGAAATTATCCAGCACTTCAAAAGATGTATATTCGTTTGTACCGGCGGGAACAATTCCGAAGAATATACAGCTGCCTTCTCAATTTAATTTAAGTGGAAAATTCAAAGGTTCCGTTCAAAATTTCAAAACCAATCTGGCTTTAAACAGCAGTTTCGGAAATGCAAAAGTCGATGCTTTATTTGACCAGCGCGTTAAAAAAAGAGAAAAATACGATGCAACGGTTTATCTGTTAGATTTCAATTTAGGAAAACTGATCAAAAACGATTCGATTGGAAAAATTACGCTTAAAGCGAAAGTAAAAGGAAAAGGCCTGGACCCGAAAACGGCGCAGGCAGAATTGGACGGAATTGTTCAGAAAGCTGTTTTTAATAAATATACGTATAGAAATTTAGCGTTAAAAGGAAGTATCGAAAACGGATCTTTTGCTGTAAAATCAGGAATGAAAGACCCGAATTTGAATTTTGACTTAACGGCAAACGGCAGTACAAAAGACAAATATCCATCAGTTCAATTAAAATTAAATCTGGACATTGCTGATCTTGAGAAACTGAATCTGCACGCCGGACCAATGAAATTGAGAGGTAATATTGATGCTGATGTTAAAAACAGTAATCCTGATTTTTTAAACGGAAAAGTATTTCTTTCGAACATTCAGATTTTGCAGGATGCAGAACCAATCGTTTTAGATTCGGTTCGGGTAATTGCTTTTTCAGATAATAGCCGTAACAACATCAAAATATCTTCTCAATTTTTGAAAGCTGAAGTGGACGGAAAATACAAACTCACGACTTTAGTTGCGGCGATAAAAAAATCACTTTCGAAATACATCGATTTAAAAAATCCAAAAGCAAACGGAGAATCTGACGAACAAAGACTGGCTTTTACATTGACTGTAGACAATGATCCGATTTTGTTTAAATTAATTCCAAAACTGACGGGTTTCGAACCAATTAAAATTACAGGAAAATACAATAATGTAGCCGATTCTTTAGAAATTAAAGGAACGATTCCGAGAATTACTTACGGGAATAATACAATTGCCGATGGAAAAATCAATATCGAAGCCAAAGAAAATGCTTTAGAATACTTGGTTTCTGTTGCTACAATCGAAAGTGGTTCGATAAAAGTTCCGTTCACGAGTTTATCCGGAAAAGTCGAAAATAATAATCTGACATATGCGCTGGAAGTTCAGGATGCCAAACAAAAACAGCAATATTATATTGCCGGTATATTTAAGGCAGAAAATTCAAAAAACATCTTAAAAATCGATGCTGAAAATTTCATCCTAAATTATGATAAATGGAGCATTGATCCTGAAAATGCAGTTGAGTTTGGAAATAAACGACTTTATGTCAATAAATTTTACTTGGATAATGCCGGAAATCAGTTAAAAATTCAGTCGCAGGGAACGCAGAATAATGCGCCGCTTCAGGTTGATTTTGTGAATTTTAAAATCGAGACCATTATGAATATGGTCAAAAAAGATAAACTGCTAATGCAGGGTTTGATCAATGGAAATGCTTTGGTCGAAAATGTAATGACAAGCCCAACTTTTACATCTGATTTAAAAATAGATGATTTTGCTTTTAGAGGCGAGCCTGTTGGGGATATCACCATAAAAGTAGACAATAAAACCAGTAACACTTTAGCAGCAAATGTTACGGTGACCGGAGAAGGAAACGATGTAAATGTTAACGGAAATTACAGGATTACAGACGGCAACTTAGATTTTGACCTTGACATCAATAAGTTAACCATCAAGAGTATTCAGGGGTTTACCATGGGAAATATTACCGAAGGAACGGGAGATTTGTCAGGAAAATTTAAAATTACCGGAAATGCATCGGCACCAAAGGCTGGAGGAGAATTAAACTTTAATAATGCCGCCTTCAGAGTAACACAATTGAATTCCTTATTCAAAATAGATCAGGAAAAAATCACGTTTAACAACGACATTATTACATTCGACAAATTCACGCTTTTTGACGAAAATGACAATGAATTGGCTGTTGACGGAACAATACAATCTTCTGATTTTAAAAATTATAATTTTGGTTTAACAATTACTGCAGACGATTTTAGAGCGATTCATTCTAAAGCGGCTGACAACGATTTGTTTTACGGAGATTTGTTTTTAGACACCAAATTAAATATAAAAGGAACTTTGGACAGTCCTGTTATTGGAGGTAATATTAAGATAAATGATCAAACTAAATTCTCGGTTGTTTTACCACAGTCAGATCCTTCCATTGCAGATCGTGAAGGAATTGTAGAATTTGTAAATGAAGACAATTTATACCTGAAACAAACTGTGGAGATGGAGAAAAAGCTCAATCAATCGCAATTAAAAGGGATGGATGTGAGTGTTGATATTACCATTGATAAAGAAGCTGAATTGACATTGGTGATTGATAAAGGAAATGGAGATTACCTGAATCTAAAAGGAGAAGCACAGCTTACAGGCGGTATAGATCCTTCAGGAAAAACAACCTTAACGGGTAAATATGAATTTTCAGAAGGTGCGTATGAAATGAATTTCAACATGATCCGCAGAAAATTTGATATTCAAAAAGGAAGTTATATTATCTGGAATGGCGAGCCAACAATGGCAACTTTAAATATTACAGCCATTTATAAAGTAGAAACAGCACCGATCGATTTATTAGGAAATCAATTGGCAGTAAGTCCAACGATTAGAAATACATATAAACAGAAAATTCCGTTTGAGACGCATTTGAAAATGAAAGGCGAATTGCTGAAACCAGAAATCTCTTTTGATATCGTGCTTCCTGATGGAAATTATGATGTTTCATCAGATATCGTATCAGCTTCTCAGGCAAAACTGGAACAATTACGACAAGATCCTGCAGAATTAAACAAACAGGTTTTTGCGCTTTTATTACTGAACAGGTTTATTGGCGAAAATCCGTTTGCGAGCGAAAGCGGCGGCACAAGTGCAGAGTCATTGGCAAGACAAAGTGTGAGCAAAATTTTGTCGCAGCAATTAAACGATCTTGCAGGAGAATTGATAAAAGGCGTTCAATTAGAATTTGACCTCGAATCAACAGACGATTATACCTCAGGAACTCGGGAAAACAGAACAGATTTGAATGTTGGCGTTTCTAAAAAACTTTTAAATGACAGATTGAAAGTTACTGTAGGAAGCAGCTTTGGAGTAGAAGGACAGGAACGTGCTAATGAAGAAAGCACCAATATTGCCGGAGACGTTGCCTTAGATTATCAGCTCACCAAAGACGGTCGCTATATGGTTCGTGCGTATCGTAAAAACGAATATCAGGTTGCGGTCGAAGGCCAGGTTGTAGAAACGGGAGTCGCTTTTATTATTACCATGAGTTACAATAAATTCCGTGAACTTTTTCATCGTAGTGCAGCAGAAAAAGAAATGATAAGAGAAGAAAAACTACGCAAGGAAAAGAAAAAACTCAAAGAGAAAGAAGAAAAAGAAAAGAAAGAAAATCAACCAGAAGAACAAATTGAAGGCAATGAGCAAAAAACATAATAATATAGAAAACAGATATATAAAATATTTTATAGTGCTGTCCTTGTTTTTTGTTTTTGGATGCAGCAATACTAAATATCTGCCAGAAGGAGATTTATTGTATACCGGCGGCAACGTCACAGTAAAAGATACAATCATTAAAAAGAAAGACAGGAAAGCACTTGAAAAAGAATTGGAAGGTTTATTGCGCCCAAAACCCAATAAGCAGATTCTGGGTTTAAGGCCTAAATTATGGATCTATAATATTGCAGGGGAGCCCAAAAAAGAAAAAGGGATTCGTTATTGGCTGCGCAACAAAGTGGGTGAAGAACCTGTACTTTTTAGCAAAGTCGATTTAGATTATAATGCTTCGGTTTTGCGAAATTTTACTGAAAACCGCGGTTATTTCAAAACCCGTGTCAGTGCTGATTCGACCGTTAAAAATAAAAGAGCCACGGCTGACTATATAGTTTTTCCCAAAAAACAATACATCATCAAAAGCGTGACTTTTCCCGATGATTCTTTGGCAATGTCTAGGATAATTGGAAGATCCAGCAGAAGAAGTCTGCTGAAAGTGGGTAAGCCGTATGATTTGGATATTATTAAAGCCGAACGTGAACGTATAGACGCAAGACTGAAGGAAAAAGGATATTACTATTTTAATCCGGATTATATTTTAGCGAAGGTCGACAGCAGTAAAGGAGATCATGAAGTAAAAATTAAACTTGTGATAAAAGATGATACGCCGGCAAAAGCCCTTACATCCTATAAAATTGGTAAAATCGTTGTGTATCCCAATTTTTCTATTTCGAAAGACAGCATAAAATATACCCAAAAAGATATTGTGCAGTACAATGACTTTACGATTATTGATACGGCAAATACTTTTAATCCACGGGTTTTTGACCGAACGATTTACTTTAAAAAAGGAGATCTTTATAATAGAAAGGATCATAATCTTACTTTGAACCGATTTGTAAATCTGGGGACATTTAATTTTGTGAAAAATGAATTCAGAACCTCTGATAGTTTAAAGAATACTTTAGATACTTATTATTATCTGACACTTTTGCCAAAAAAGTTTATTCGTGTTGAGGTTTTAGGGAAAACGAATTCAGCTAGTTATACCGGAACTGAAGTAAATGTAAACTGGAACAACAGAAATTTATTTCGTGGTGCAGAATTGCTGACGGTTTCCGTATTTGGCGGTGCCGATTTTCAATTGTCAGGTCAGAATAACGGGAAAAATATTTTTAAATTAGGAGCTGAAACCAGTTTGACCTGGCCAAGATTTATTACGCCGTTTAAAAATATACAAGGTTCAAGTGAATTTGTTCCAAGAACAAAAGCAACGTTACGATACGAATTTCAAAACAGGACAGAGCTGTATGCCTTGAATTCCTTTAACGCGTCATTTGGTTATTTATGGAAAGAAAACCTCCGTAAAGAACATCAATTGAATGTAGTAGACATTACGTATGTAAGCCCTAATAATGTGACGGAAGAATATCAGCAAGATATATTAGACGATCCTGCACTTGGAAAAGTAATTGAAAAACAATTGATTTTTGGACCAACCTATCAATATACATATACTAATACGATGCAAAAGCGTCGAAAAAATACGTTTTATTTTAATGGAGAAGTCGATTTGGCGGGAAATATAACAGGATTGGCAACCGGAGCAAATGTAAAAGAAGACAATCAGAAAACTATTTTTGATGTTCCTTTCAGTCAGTATGTAAAATTGAAAGCGGATTTCAGGCATTATTTAAAATTAGGCAAAGAAAGCGAATTGGCAAGCCGAATTATTGTAGGAGCAGGGATTCCGTATGGAAATTCCAGTTCACTGCCAACATCAAAACAATTTGTAGTGGGAGGAACCAATAGTATACGTGCCTTTAGAGCAAGAACGCTGGGGCCTGGAAGTTATTTTAATACTCCAACTGTAAACTCTTATTTGCCGGATCAATCGGGAGATTTAAAACTGGAATTCAATACAGAATACCGGGCAAAACTTTTTAGTGTTGTAAGGGGAGCATTGTTTGTAGATGCCGGAAATATTTGGCTTATGAATGAAGATCCAAATAAGGCTGGTGCCAAAATTTCTAAAGATTTCATGAAAGAAATTGCAGTTGGAGCCGGTGCCGGATTACGTTTCGATTTATCGTTCCTGGTTCTAAGAACCGATTTGGCTTTTCCGTTACGAAAACCGTATTTGCCAGAAGGCGAAAGGTGGGTCATTGACGATATAGATTTTGGCAGCGGTCCTTGGAGAAAAGAAAATCTAATACTGAATATCGCCATCGGATATCCGTTTTAAGGCATAAAAAAAAGAGACTTTTATTGAAGTCTCTTTTTTTATATCTTGAAATCGGCTGACAATTGATGCGTGCCGAAATTATTCTAAATCAATTTTTTCTGAAGTCCAATCTACGGCCAGTAAATAATCTTCTTTTTTGAATCCTTTAAATTCTCCGGGCATTACCTGATTAAAAACTTTAGTAAAATTTATCATTCTCTGACAATCTGTTACAATTGCTGCACGGCTCCATTTCGAAAGATTTTTAATGCTCAATAACGATTCATGTAACCAGGCTCCTAAACTAAAGTCGGTCGGAGAGTGATCAAAAAACAGTAAATAATTAAGCTTGTCAGTTTCGTCGATTAAAAGTTTTACTTCAGATTTCACAAAATGAACATCTTCTCTCACGACGTGGCCGGCTGTTTTAAAGCCAATCATATTTGCTGGTAACTCCTTGATTTTCTCTATCATAACACTTTAAATTTGGGGTTCAAAATCACTTGAGGCAAACTTACCATAATAGTACACGTAAGATCTTCTTTTTGATAGCCTTTATTTTATATAATTCCCATGTTGTCAAATTGTTATGATTTATTTTTCGTAACTCATCTTAATAACGGCGGGAGTTTTGTAAAAAAATGACTAAATTGGCTATATCAATTTTATTATGAAAATTATGCTTAAAAGAATACTAGTTTTAGTTGGAGCAGTCTTATTAATTGTACTTGCATTTAAATACTGCGAGTTCAAAAAAGAGGATGATGCAATCGAATATAATTCGAATTTAATTCAGCAGCAGATTTTAAATGTGGGAAAATTGGTGGTTACGGAAGGACATTTTTCAGAAGTTCTAACGTATAAAAATCAACAGAAATATCTAATGGATATGGTTTCTTTTGAAAAAAAGGCACTGATTGTCGTAAACGCAAATGTTACAGTAGCGTACGATCTGCATAAAATGAAATATGATATTGATGAAAAAAACAAAACGATTACGATTTTAAATATTCCGAAAGAAGAAATTACAATCAATCCTGATATTCAGTTTTATGATGTGGAACAGAGTAAATTAAATCCTTTTACCGGAGATGATTACAATAAAATCAACAAATCTGTAAAAGCCAATCTGAAGAAAAAGATAGACAAATCTTCCTTAAAAACAAATGCCCAAAACAGGTTAATCAGTGAATTATCTAAGATTTTAATCCTGACAAATACAATGGGCTGGAAATTACAATACAACGGAAAAACAATTGAATCTGATAAGGATTTTAATGAGGATTTGAAATTGTAAACAAAGGTTCAAAGGCTCAGAGCGACAAAGGTGCAGAGGTTTTTTTACAATCTTTTCATTTCGAGCAACGAGAAATCACAGTCGTAACACAAAAATTGTCTGTTATAGTTACGGAATTTCTAGTCCGATTTCTCGTTCCTCGAAATGACATAAAATGAGAAAAAACTTTGCACCTTAGCGGCTTTGCGGCAAAGAACTAGTAAAAATCAAGTCCAATCCTCCGGCAATTAAATGGGCCACTTCAGGACGTTTTTCTTTTAATTGATTAAGATAAACCAGCACTTCCTGCAAAAGCTGTTTTTCCTCTGAATTTTTTAAAAGTTCAGCTAATTCAACAGACAGTAACCAATCATTAGCATGATGGCTTTTTAGTTTTTCAAAGACAGCTTTTAACTCTGATTTTGAATCTTTGTTCTCTCTAATCATACGGACAGTTTGATAAAGAATTTCAAGGTCATCACGTTCGTCTGTATGTTTTGCTTTAATGGTAGTCGTTTTCGGAACGTTATTTATAAGGTCAAAACTATTAACATCGGCCGGACCGGAAAATGCAGAAACTACTTTTTTGCCAATTGCCATATCATAATTTCCCCATTCAGGCTGAAACAAAATCGTTTCGCCATGAGTTACCGTACAATTTCTAAAACTAATCAGAATAATTTCTCCGTGCAGGTTTCGGGAACCGGTAATAATTTCTCCCTCCACCATAATATTGCCTTCAAATTCTAATGATACAGTTTCGTTTTCTACAATACTGTAAGCCTGCAAATCTTTCGGGCTCATATCTTCAATCGATAAATTGAAGCCTTTCAGTTTCCCAATCGGACTTCCAAATCCATCAGGATGCGTTAATGTTCCGTGGCCTACTAATTCTTTTTCACGGTAGGATAAAGCTGTTTTTCCGGTTGTCTGAATGTAAACGGGTTTGCCTTCTTCCTCAATAACATTGGTAAAAACGCCTGAAATCTGCAAACCTGTACTTAACTCAATAGTTCCTAAGGCATTCGAATGTATTAGTTTTTGAATTCCCGAAAGACCTCCGGTTCGTAAAGCCATTTTATTGGCAAATTCTTCCAGAATCAAACTTAAATAAGAAAAAGTCGGTGTTACATAAAGTTGCGGCTGTAACTGCGTAATATCAAAATTTTGATTCGCAGCCGAAATATCATACGGAATTTTCTTCACGTTATCCGTCATACACCAGGCACTTTCTCCAATAGAAGAAAGTAATCCTGCACCATATATTTTTGGATTTTCAACAGTTCCAATTAAACCGTATTCAACTGTCCACCAATGCAAGTTTCTAATCTGGGCCATTTCAGATAATTCACCCATATTATTTTGTAAATCGGCAACTGCTTTTTCTGCTTCATTAATTTTTTCCTGAGGTGTATCTTCAGCTTCTTTCAAAATAGAAAGCAGGCGAATGGCTTCATACATTTGATAATCTTTATGAGATGAAATTGCTTTACAGCCAATTTCGCCAAAACGTCTTAGATATTCTGCATATTCCGGATTGGCAATAATGGGAGCGTGGCCGGCACCTTCGTGAATAATATCCGGAGCAGGTGTATATTCTATGTGTTCAAGTTGACGAATATCTGAAGCAATGACCAAAACGTTATACGCCTGAAATTCCATAAAAGCGTTGGGCGGAATAAAACCGTCAACGGCAACCGCAGCCCAGCCAATCTCGGTTAAAATACGGTTCATGCCGTACATACTCGGAATAGAATCAATTTCGATTCCCGTTTTTTTCAAACCGTCTAAATAGGAATGATGTGCAACTTTCGATAAATAATCTACGTTTTTACGCATTACGTAACGCCAAACCGCTTGGTTTATAGGAGTGTAATCACTATAATCCTGAGGTTTAATAAATTGCTTTAAATGCTTAGGCAGACGCTCTAATAACGGATTGGTTTCAATACTTGCATTCATTTCGAAAACGTTGTAGATTAGAATGTAAAATTACAAATTTAGACCGCTATTTTTTGCTGTTCATTACAATATTTTTGTTTCAAAGTGTATTTAACTGCGTTTTCTTTTAAATAGATATAATTTTCCGCTGTGGCAGTATTCGGTTTTACCGGTATAGAAATATTGAAATTACTCGCTGGATTTTTTATATAATTCTTTTTCTGCGTTCCTAAAATAGTCAATTTTATGATTGAACATATACGCCATATTTGCAGCGCGCATTTTTGCTTCTTCTGTTAATTCACCTGAAAATTGAGAGTCGATATTAGTATTAAAAAGATACACCCAGCGGTCAAAATGCGTTTTATCTACAGGTAATTGTTTGTGGGGCGGAAAAGGAGTTCCGGAGTAAGCACGCACATCAAATAAAATAGTCTGCCAAAAGCCATACATTTTTTGCAGGTGCGGCTCCCAGCGGTCTTGCAATTTGTCATTGAAAATAGGTCCAAGCAGATCGTCCTTTCTAACATTATCATAAAAAGAATTGACCATTTGTTTGATGTCTTCTATGTTTGAAATATCTTTAAGTGTTCTCATGTTTTCCAGATTATAAATGAAGTGCAAAAATACGATTAAACTTCTCCAATTCGCTGACATTTGTCATTTGAGCAATATTTATTACCCAATTAACTGCGTAAACAAATCCTGATTGTCGTTCAGGTACTGAAATTCAAAACCATTTTTAGTCATATTCATTTTAATGGACAGAATATCTTTTTTGTTTTTCAATTCTAATCCAACGACTACAGAACCAACTTCACGGCTGTTTTTCTTGGCAAATTGAAAGTAAGTGATATCATCATCAGGTCCTAAAATATTATTTACAAATTCTTTTAAAGCACCCGGACGTTGTGGAAACTGAATCATAAAATAATGCATCAGGCCTTCGTAAAGCAGAGAACGTTCTTTGATTTCGGCAGTTCTTTCGATGTCATTATTGCTGCCGCTTACTACACAAACTACATTTTTGCCCTTAATTTTATCTGCGTAAAAGTCCAAAGCAGCAATGGTCAAAGCCCCTGCTGGCTCTACAACCATGGCTTCTTCATTATACAAACGTAAAATTGTAGTACAGACTTTTCCTTCTGGGACCAAAATAATATCTTCAAGATTATACCGGCATATTTCAAATGTTTTATCGCCCACTTGTTTAACAGCCGCACCATCTACAAATTTATCGATGGCTGCTAAAGCTGTATTTTTATTTTCTTCTATAGAAGTTTTCATCGATGGAGCGCCTTTTGGTTCAACACCAATAATCTTAGTATTCGGGCTTAGATGTTTAAAAACTTCAGATAATCCCGAAGCCAGTCCGCCGCCGCCAATCGGAACAAAAACATAGTCAATTGGTTCTTTACAGCTTTCTAAAATTTCCAGCCCAACAGTTCCCTGACCTGCAATTACTTTTTCGTCATCAAAGGGATGAATGAAAATTTTGTGATTTTGAATGGCATCTGCGGTAGCGAATGCATAAGCGTCATCAAATGTATCTCCAATTAAAACAATTTCAACAAATGATTTTCCAAACAATTGAACCTGTTTTACTTTTTGCTTTGGAGTTGTTTTCGGCATATAAATTTTACCTTTTATCTGAAGCAGATTACAGGAATAAGCGACACCCTGCGCATGATTTCCGGCACTGGCGCATACAATTCCTTTTGCTTTTTCGACTTCCATTAACGAAGAAATTTTATTATAAGCCCCTCTGATTTTATATGATCTGACAATTTGTAAATCTTCTCTTTTTAATAAAATAGTCGATTGGAATTCTTCAGAAAGATTTAAATTTTGAGTTAGTGGAGTAGCAGCAACTACATCTTCAAGCTGCTTTTTAGCGGCAAGTACTTCGTTAAATAGATTCATGTTGTTTTGTGTTATTTTTTATGCTCCAGATTTAAAATGATTTAAAAAGATTTTTAATCTGTGAAAATTTGTCCAATCTCCGGCAAACTTTTACCGTTAAATATTTAAAATAAAAAACCTCCCGATCTGGGAGGTTTCATAAATTGTATAATGTTTACTTATTTATATAATACCTCACCACTAATGCTGCATTGCAATAATGTTAATAGAGATAATAATGATATTTAAGTTTTTCATTTCAGATAATTGAATGACAAAGATATTGATTATTTCTTAACCGGAGGATATTGTGCCAAAACTTTAGTCACAATTTCTTTTACTCTTTCGTCTTTTTTATCAACGTTTTTAGTCAGAGTTCCAACTCCTTCACCCTGCCAGATCATTTCTTTCTTTTTGGCATCAATTAAATCAATAAATAAAGTTCCTTCTGTTGAGGTCGACACGGTAGTCTGGTTTCCGTACATCATATAAGGATTCCATCCCCATCCCCAGCCGTAACCCCATCCGGCACTAAATTGGTTTACATTAACCTGTTCTCTGGATTTAGTAAAAATATTTACTAATAAATCAGGGTTTTCACTTTTTGTAAAACCTTTGGCCTGCATTTGCTCATCGATGGCGTGTAAAATACGTCTTTTATCCAAATCAGAAATTTCGACCTTGTCAATTCCGGGCTTAAAAAAAGCATAGGTTTTATAAGGTGCAAAATCTACGTTTTTGTCGTAATCAGAATAAACACTAACAGAACTGCAAGAGGCTAGTAGCAAAAGCAAAAAAACGGGCACTAATTTGAATGTTTTCATAATTTTTTGGAAATTTAAAGTTCTTGATTCTTTGTCATTCGGAGCGAAGCCGAAGCCGCTTTTTCTTCGCTAGCTTTCCACTTTGCTCCGAATGACACAATTAAATTAAAATAGATTCTCATCTACGATATTAGGTAATGTTACTTTTAATAATGGCTCGACCTGCATGGCTCTTTTTATAGCAAAAACAGCCTCATCATTTCGGGCCCAGCTTCGTCTTGAAATTCCGTTGTTAACATCCCAGAAAAGCATTGATGCTAAACGCTTTGAAGCTTCTTTAGAACCATCAAGAACCATACCAAAGCCACCGTTTATAACCTCTCCCCAGCCAACTCCGCCGCCATTATGAATAGAGACCCAGGTTGCTCCTCTAAAACTGTCGCCAATCACGTTTTGAATGGCCATATCAGCCGTAAAACGTGACCCGTCATAAATGTTGGAAGTTTCTCTGTAAGGAGAATCTGTTCCTGAAACGTCATGGTGATCGCGGCCTAAAACAACCGTTCCAATTTCGCCTTTTGCAATGGCCTGGTTAAAAGCTTCGGCAATTTTAATCCTTCCTTCCGCGTCAGCGTATAAAATGCGGGCCTGAGAACCTACAACTAGTTTATTTTCCTGCGCGCCTTTAATCCATTTAATGTTGTCTTGCATTTGCTGCTGAATTTCGTTTGGAGCCGTTTTTGCCATTTCTTCTAAAATCTGGCTGGCGATCTTATCTGTTATTTGTAAATCTTCGGGTTTTCCAGAAGTACAAACCCATCTGAAAGGGCCAAATCCGTAATCAAAACACATGGGTCCCATAATATCCTGAACATAACTAGGATATTTAAAATCGATATTATTTTCAGCCATAACAGCTGCACCCGCGCGTGACGCTTCAAGTAAAAAGGCATTTCCGTAATCAAAAAAGTACGTTCCTTTTGCGGTATGTTTGTTAATGGCATCGGCTTGACGACGTAAAGATTCCTGTACTTTTTCTTTGAATAATTCCGGATTATTGGCCATCATTTCATTAGCTTCTTCAAATGAAATTCCAGCCGGATAATAGCCTCCAGCCCACGGATTGTGAAGAGAAGTCTGATCTGAACCTAAATCAATTTTGATGTTTTCTTTATCGAAACATTCCCAGACATCAACCACATTTCCTAAATAAGCAATTGAAACCACTTCTTTATTGGCTTTCGCCGAATTTACTCTCTTAACCAATTCTTCTGTCGAAGTTACAATCTCATTAATCCAGCCTTGTTCATGGCGAATTTTTGTAATTTTCGGATTTACTTCGGCGCAGACCGTAATACAACCTGCTATATTTCCGGCTTTTGGCTGCGCGCCGGACATGCCGCCAAGACCAGAAGTTACAAAAAGATTGCCTTCAGGATTTAGTTTTATTTTTCTGAAACCATTCAAAACCGTAATTGTAGTTCCGTGCACAATTCCCTGCGGGCCAATGTACATATAGCTTCCCGCGGTCATTTGCCCGTATTGCGAAACACCTAAAGCATTCATTTTTTCCCAATCGTCCGGCTTGGAGTAATTCGGAATTACCATACCGTTAGTGACCACAACTCTTGGTGCTTCTTTATGCGAAGGAAACAATCCCATCGGATGTCCTGAATACATCGTTAAAGTCTGCTCGTCTGTCATTTCAGACAAATACTGCATCGTCAATAAATATTGTGCCCAGTTCTGAAAAACTGCTCCATTTCCTCCATACGTAATCAATTCATGCGGATGCTGCGCCACTGCATAATCCAGATTGTTCTGAATCATGTGCATAATCGCTTTTGCCTGTATTGAATTTCCGGGATATTCGTCAATTGGCCGCGCGTACATTCTATAATCCGGACGCAGGCGATACATATAAATACGACCGTAGGTTTCTAATTCTGCTGAAAATTCAGTAATTAATTCGGCGTGATGCTGCGGTTCAAAATAACGTAAAGCATTTTTTAAAGCCAATTTTTTTTCTTCAGCCGAAAGAATATCTTTTCGTTTTGGCGCATGATTAATCGCTAAATCGTACTCTTTTTTTGGAGGTAATATCGAAGGGATTCCTTGTTGTATTTGTTCTTTGAAAGTCATTTTTTTAAAGGTGCTAAGTTGCTAAGATTCTAAGTTGCTAAGGTTCTCATAGCAACCGATTAATTTCTATTGAAAAATGAACTAAGGATAACGAATATCCGACCTATGATAGGATTTGTGGATTTTAATCCTAAATTTTCTTGAGCGAATATCCATAAGTAATTTTAGATTTTAGAATTCAGAATTTAGAAATTGTTTGATTTTATAGGCAACAAAAGATTTAATAGTCTCAGAAGTCTAAAAATCTAACATCTAAGATGTCTAAATATAAACTTCCTCATTCACACAAAACGGCATTTTTTTATTTTCAGAAAGTGCTATTATATTTTGTGCCGCACAAACTGCCATTCCGTTTCTAGCCTCGTAGGTTGCCGAACCAATATGCGGTAAAACACAACAATTTGAAAGTGCTAACAGTGGATTGTCCTGCTTCATAGGTTCTGGATTAGTAACGTCAAGTCCCGCGCCCCAGATTATATCATTAGTCAATGCGTAATATAAATCGTCTTCATTATGAAACTTTCCTCTTGCTGTGTTGATGAAAATAGCATTGGGTTTCATCTTAGCAAAAGTTTCTTTATTAAAAAGTTCGTTGTTTTCGTCTGTATAATTAGAGTGAACGCTCAAAACATCACTTTCAGAAAGTAAGGTTTCAAAATCTACAAACTTCGCGTCAAGTTCTTTTTCTGCATCTTTATTATGAGAGCGATTGTGGTAAATGATGTTCATTCCAAATGCGGCTTTACATTTTTCAGCCATTTCAAAACCAATTCTTCCTAATCCGAATATTCCCAGTGTTTTACCATAGAGTTCTTGTCCTAAATTTGCTAAAGCATCAAAATTTTCCCATGCTGCGTTTATAATTCTTTTATGATTATAAAATGACTTTCTGGCTGCGCTCTGCATCAACAAAAACGCAACATCTGAAGTTGCTCTGCTTAAAACATCGGGTGTATTTCCGATAGGAATTTTTCTACTGTTTGCAGATGAAATAGTAACAGAATCAAAACCTACAGAAAATAAAGCGATGCCTTTTAAATTCGGACATTGCTTAAAAAAATTTTCGTCTAAATTATTGGCTCCAACGTTAAGAAGAGCGTCGTGTTCCTGACAGATTTTTATAAATTTCTCTCTTGATAATACATTTTCTGTTGGGTTTATGGTAAAATTGATGCCTTTTTTCTGAAGTAATAAAAGCCCGGCTTCTGGGATATTTTTGTTTATAAAAACATTCATTTGTTTAGATTTTTAGATGTTAGATTGTTAGACTTCTTAGTTTTTTTGAAGTTGAAAATCATATCTATTTTTAATGAGGTTAGTTTAATTTAAAATTCACTTTCAATAATTACCTAATGATCAAATCGCCGCATTTCCTAATTAGATTGTTTCCTAATTTGTCCCGTTCTCTTATCAAATCCATACGGGCAGTGGCGGCAGCCGCTTTTGCAGCAATAGCCTCTTTTTAAATGGTGTTTTTCGGTAAAGCATTTATAACCTTCGGGCGTATAATAAAAATCTTCGCCTTCCGTTAATTTATTTTCATTACTTTGCTCTTTCATAATCCTGTTTTGGGGTAAGACTGCCTGATTTTTTAAATTAAATCAAATATATAAATTATGATTTTAATGAAATCGTATAATTTTATCTTTACAAATTTATAAATTTTACAGCTAATGTTTCTGATTGTTGCTAAATATTTAATTCCGAAAGGATATCGTGGAATGGCTGTCTTTCCGTTTGTTTTGGTGAAATACGATTTTGATAAAGTAAATAAAACTTTTGTAAATCACGAAAAAATTCATCTGAAACAACAGCTGGAAATGTTGATTCTCCCTTTTTTTATTTGGTACTTTTTAGAATATTTAATTCGTTTGGTTCAATATAAAAATGCCAATTTGGCCTATCGGAATATTAGTTTTGAAAGAGAAGCTTACGCCAAAGAAACCGACTTAAGTTATTTGAAAAACCGATCATTTTTTCAGTTTTCACATTACATCAAATTAAAATGAATCCAGTTTTTAATCAAGACATCACTATTGAGTTTCCCAATAACATTTCGTTGGCAATAAAACGCGAAGATTTGATTCATCCGTTTGTTTCCGGCAATAAATTTAGGAAACTGAAATACAATTTACTTCAGGCGAAAGCCGAAAACAAAAAGACTTTACTGACGTTTGGCGGTGCATTTTCGAATCATATTGCTGCAGTTGCTTTTGCCGGAAAAGAACAAGGTTTTAAAACGATTGGGATTATTCGCGGCGATGAACTTTTTGATAAAGCAGCACAAAATCCAACCTTGAAATTTGCTCAGGAAAACGGAATGCAGTTTGAGTTTGTTTCGCGAGAAGATTATAGATTAAAAAGTGAACGTACGTTTATAGAAAAACTAAAAGACAAATTTGGCGATTTTTATTTAGTTCCCGAAGGCGGTACAAACGAGATGGCAGTAAAAGGCTGTGAAGAGATTTTAAACGACGAAGATGCTGTTTTTAATTACGTTTGCTGCGCCGTTGGAACAGGCGGCACGATTGCCGGATTAATCAATAGTGCGCTTCCAAATCAGAAGATTTTAGGATTTCCGGCGTTAAAAGGTGACTTTTTAAAGGATGAAATTCGTATTTTTGCCCAACAAGATAACTGGGATTTAATATCTGACTATCATTTTGGAGGTTATGGCAAGATAAATTTGGAATTAATTGAATTTATTAATAGTTTTTTTGAAGAACATAAAGTGCCGTTAGATCCAATATATACAGGAAAGATGGTTTTTGGCGTTATAGATTTAATCGATAAAAACTATTTTCCAGCATATTCAAAAATTTTACTCATTCACACAGGCGGATTACAGGGAATTGAAGGAATGAACATAAAATTGAAGCAGAAAAAATTACCAACACTCAAAAGCAATGTTTAAAAAAATCATAATAGTCTTCAGCATCGCGGCATTGGCAAGTTGCTCATCAAGTAAACCGGCTATTGCAACCACTAAAAAAGCGGCAGCGGTACAGAGGCCGACGGCCGCATCAGCTAAAAAACAAGCCTACAGCAAAGCCACCATTAAAAAATACCCTACTACCAATAATACCACTGAGGTTATTCAATCTACTTCAAAAACAGTTGTTACCAGCGATTTAGTCAATAATTATATTTTGCAGTACAAAGATATTGCAATGGGAAATATGCAGAAATACAACATTCCTGCAAGTATAATTTTGGCCCAGGGAATTTTAGAATCAGGAGCAGGGGAAGGCGATTTAGCTGTGGATGCAAACAATCACTTTGGGATAAAATGCCATAAGGACTGGCTTGGAGAAAGCGTTCGTCATGACGATGATTCGGCTCAGGAATGCTTTAGAAAATATACAGAAGCTGCGGATTCTTATCGCGATCACGCTTTGTTTTTAGTTGGAAAAAACAGATATGCCTCATTATTTACTTACGAAAAAGACGATTATAAAGCATGGGCAAAAGGTTTAAGAGCCTGTGGTTATGCAACAGATCCTAATTATCCGGATAAATTAATCAGCTATATTGAACGTTATAATCTGCATCAATATGATTGTCAGGTTACCGGAAAAAATTACACGCCAATTAGTAAAGCAGCTCCATCCAGAAGTTCTTCTAATTCGAATGCAAATTCAAATGATCCCAATTTATACGAGGTTCAAAAAGGAGATACCTTATATTCGATTTCAAAAAAATTCAATTTATTGGTTGATGACTTAAAACAAAAAAACAATCTTTTAGATAATTCAATTTCAATTGGTCAGAAGCTGAAAGTGAAGTAAATTTATTGATCGTTGATTATATAAAATCAAAAAAATAATACTAGATATTCTTCTTTAAAAAAACTAAGAAGTCCAACTATCTAAGATCTAAAATCTGAATTAAAAATGATATACAAAAGAAGCAGCGAACTTTTTGCTGCAGCAGAAAAAGTAATTCCGGGAGGAGTAAATTCGCCAGTGAGAGCCTTTAAAGCAGTTGGCGGCACTCCAATTTTTGTAAAAAGTGCTAAAGGTGCTTATTTATATGATGAAGACGGAAATAAATTAATAGATTATATCAACTCCTGGGGACCAATGGTTTTGGGTCATGCTTATCAGCCGGTTGTTGATGCCGTAATCGAAAAAGCAAAATTAGGAACCTCATTTGGAATGCCAACAGAATTAGAAACTGAAATTGCAGCTTTGGCCGTTTCTATGGTTCCGAATATTGATAAAATAAGATTTGTAAATTCAGGTACAGAAGCTTGTATGAGTGCAATTCGTCTGGCACGCGGTTTTACAAAAAGAGATAAAATAATAAAATTTGCAGGCTGTTATCACGGACATTCTGATTCATTCCTGATTCAGGCAGGAAGCGGCGCCGTAACTTTTGGATCGCCAAATAGTCCGGGTGTTACAGAAGGAACTGCAAAAGATACTTTGTTAGCTAAATACAATGATTTAGAAAATGTAAAAGCGCTGATCGAAGCCAATAAAAACGAAATCGCAGCGATTATCATCGAACCCGTTGCAGGAAATATGGGTTGTATTCCGCCTCAAAAAGGATTTTTGCAAGGTTTAAGAGAGTTGTGTTCTGCAAACGGAATTTTACTAATTTTTGACGAAGTTATGACGGGTTTCCGTCTGGCTCGTGGCGGCGTTCAGGAATTGTATAATATCAATGCTGATATTGTAACTTTTGGAAAAGTAATTGGTGGCGGACTTCCCGTTGGTGCTTTTGCGGCCCGCGAAGAAATCATGAATTATTTAGCCCCGCTTGGACCGGTTTATCAGGCAGGAACATTATCAGGAAATCCTTTGGCTATGGCTGCAGGATTGGCAATGTTACAATCGTTAGATAATGACCGCGAAATTTTTAACCGCTTAGAAGAAAAAACAGCGTATTTAGAAATAGGAATTGATAAGGTTTTAAAAGCGAATAATGTTGCTTTTACCATTAATAGAGTAGGATCGATGATTTCTGTTCATTTTGATGAAAACCCGGTTGTCGATTTTCAAACTGCTGCAAAAGGAGATAATGACACGTTTAAGAAGTTCTTTCATGGTTTATTACAGGAAGGAATTTACATTGCGCCATCGGCATACGAAACATGGTTTATAACCGATGCATTAACTTATGAAGATTTAGATTTTACTATTAATGCGATTGACAAAGTTTCAAAGACATTTTAATAAATAAAAAAGAGGCCCTAAAAGCCTCT
>Ga0247815_10000357_pt1 | contig 36455 bp, 24 predicted proteins | sample UWRJL194509B1_FD_181014 | JGI IMG/M metagenome (GOLD analysis project Ga0247815, IMG submission 181014) | Plant litter microbial communities from Arlington Agricultural Research Station in Wisconsin, United States - UWRJ-L194-509B-1 | ecosystem: Environmental > Terrestrial > Plant litter >...
GGCAGGCTCGATGAGCGGTGGCGGTGTCTGCTGCGGAGTCTGCTGCGCGGGCGGGCCCCACTGGAACGGGGTCGGTTCGGCGGGAGCCGCCGGAGCCTGGCTGAAGAGGGAGTCGATCGACGGAGCGGGCGCTTCAGGCGTGGATGCCGGGGCAGACGCGTAGGGCGCGCTCGCTACCGAAGGCTGTTCGGTCGCGGCGGGGGCTGACGCGGCCTGGGCTGCGCGGGCGAGAGCTTCGAATTCGGCCATCGCTTCGGACAGCGCAGCGGGACCGGCCGCGGTGGGCTCCGGCTCGATGAGCGCGGCAGCAGCGGCGTCGGTGCGTGCCTGCATCGCACGCAGTTCGCGACGAGTGAGCATGTGGTTGGCGGTCGGTGCCGGCTCGGCGACGGACGCCGGGGCAGCAACGGATGCCGGGGCAGCAACCGAGGCCGGAGCGGCGACGGAGGCTGGCGCGGCAGCTGAGGCGGGCGCAGCAACCGAGGACGGGGCCGCAGCGGATGCCGGTGCAGCTACCGAGGCAGGCGCAGCGGCAGATTCCGGTACGGCTACTGAGGTGGGTGCGGCAGCGGAGGCGGGTGCAGCAGCGGAGGCCGGTGCAGCAACCGAAGTCGGTGCGGCAGCAGATGCCGGAGCGGCTACGGAGGCGGGAGCAACGGCGGAAGACGGCACGGCAACCGAAGACGGCGCGGCAACCGAGGACGGTGCAGCAACAGAAGACGGTGCGGCGGCAGACGCGGGCGCAGCAGATGACTGCGGTGCGGCGGTGGAAACCGGAACAGCGCTCGGCGGCGGTCCGGCCTGCGTGCGGTAATCCAGATCAGCAGGCGGCTGCACGGGCTGCGCCGGGAAGGCTGCCGAGCGGCGACCCTCGGGGCTGTAGTCACGAACGCGGAACTGCGGCTGGGGTGCATCCGCCGGCACGTCAGCCTGCGTCTGCGGTGCGGGCGCTCCGGCCTCTCGAAGGCGCTGGGCGAACGACGGCCCGGGGCCGTCATAGCTCGGCACCTGGCGCGACTGGGTCGAATAGTTGAGGGGCTCGGGCGCGCCGGTGGAGCTCGCGCGACCATCGGAGTTGTCGACCTCGACAAGACCGGGCTGGGCCTGCGGGCGTGACGAACGCCGACCGGTCACCCGAGGGGCAACCGGAGCCTGGGGAGCCTGGGCGGCCGACGTCGGGGTCGCCGAAGAACCGGGGGCGGGCTGCGCCATCGATTCGGGAGCGGGAGCCGCGTACTTCTCGAACTCGGCACTAGCTGCCTGGCGTTCTTCGCGCTCGCTCTCACGAACCGCGCGCCTCGACTGAGGAGGCTGATCCTGGAAAGTGGTCATGAATTACTCCGATATAAGTGGTGTTTGGAGATGTACTGCACGACACCATCGGGGACCAAATACCAGACCGGGAAGCCCCGGCTAACCCTGCTGCGACAATCAGTGGAGGAAATCGCCAATGCGGGCACTTCTAACGAGCTTACGCCCTGCTCTGGCAATCCGCTAATGGTGAGCGGATGCCCCGGGCGAGACACAGCTACGAAGTGAGCCAGCGACCAGACTTCGTCGACGTCTTTCCACTCGAGAATCTGGGCCACGGCATCCGCACCGGTAATGAAGAACAGGTCGGCGTCGGGCCTCGCGGCGCGAATGTCGCGGAGGGTGTCGACGGTGTAGGTCGGCCCCTTGCGGTCGATGTCGACGCGGCTGACGGTGAAGCGCGGGTTTGCAGCTGTCGCAATGACGGTCATCAGGTACCGGTGTTCACCCTCGGTGACATCGGACTCGGCCTTCATCCACGGCTCACCCGTCGGAACGAAGATAACTTCGTCGAGGTCGAACTTCTGCTGGACTTCACTCGCGGCTACGAGGTGACCGTTGTGGATCGGGTCGAAGGTTCCACCCATGACTCCGATGCGCTCGCGGCGCTGAGCCGTTTCGACCACTGGTGAGACCTCGGTCAGTGACCGGCGCCGTGGCTGTCGTGGTCAGACGCAGCGTTGGTCTTGTGGCTGTGACGGTTCGCGACGTCGCGGTAGCTCCACGTGGTGATCCCGAGCAACAGGAAGACAGCGAAAGCGATGGCGGGTGGGATGAGCGTCGACATAGTCCAATACTACTGGCGGGTGCGGCCGGTGACGCACGTCACGCTGGCAGGTCGCCTAATTGTAAGGAAGCGCTGCCTATGAGCAAGCGAGCGAGCGCCTAGGCGCGGACCTGGCCGGAGCCGCGGACGATCCACTTGGTGCTGGTGAGTTCCGCCAGCCCCATCGGGCCGCGGGCGTGCAACTTTTGCGTGGAAATGCCGACCTCGGCGCCGAATCCGAACTCTCCGCCGTCGGTGAACCGGGTCGACGCGTTCACCATGACCACGGCCGAATCGACTTCGGCAAGGAACCGTTCAGCACGAGCGAAGTCGTTGGTGATGATCGACTCCGTGTGGTGCGTCGAGTAGGTGCGGATGTGGTCGAGGGCGGCGTCGAGGTCGCCGACGACCCGAACGGAGATGTCGAGCGACATGTACTCGGTCGACCAGTCATCCTCGGTGGCCGCGACTGAATCCGCGAAAATCGCGCGGGTGCGCTCGTCGGCATGGATAGTGACGCCGTCCGCTCGCAGCTGCGCGAGAACCGGCGGAAGCAGGCGTTCGGCTGCCGACTCGTGGACGAGTAGTGTCTCCAGTGCGTTGCAGACGCTCGGTCGCTGCACCTTGGCGTTCTGCACGATGTCGACGGACATCCGCTCGTCCGCTGATTCGTCGAGGTAAACGTGCACAACGCCGGCTCCGGTTTCGATGACCGGAACCTTCGACTCGTTGACGACGGTGTTGATCAGGTTCGCGCTGCCGCGCGGGATGAGCACGTCGACATAGCCGCGGGCCTGCATGAGCGCGGTGGCTCCGGCGCGGCCGAATTCATCTATGGTCTGCACGGCCTCGATCGGAAGGCCGACTTCGGCGAGTGCGCCCTGGATGACATCGACGAGCACGAGGTTGGTGTTTTCGGCGGCGGAACCACCGCGAAGCACCACGGCGTTGCCGCTCTTCAGCGCGAGGGCAGCGATGTCGATCGTGACGTTGGGGCGTGCCTCGTAGATCGCGCCGATGACGCCGAATGGCACGCGCACCTGGCTGAGGTTCACGCCGTTGCCAAGGGTGCTCCCCCGCACCGCTTCTCCGACCGGGTCGACGAGCGCGGCGATCTGGCGAACGGCATCCGCGAGGCTCTCGAGCCTGGCGACATCGAGGCGCAGGCGGTCCTGGAGTCCGGTAGAGAGTCCGTTTGCGACACCGTTGGCGATGTCTCGTTCGTTGGCCGGCAGGATGCGGTCGGCGTGGGCGACGACCGCGCGGGCGATCGCGTGCAGTGCAGCATTCTTGACATCGGCTTTCGTCGTTGCGAGCACGACGGATGCGGTACGGGAAGCCTCGAGCTTCGCGGTGAACGCTGCAGTGTCAAACGCTGCGGTGTCAGGGGCGGGCGCGGCAACCAGGGTGTCAGACATAGAGCGAGTTTACCGTCGCTCCGGGGTGCGCGCCGGAGTATTGCAGGGCCTTCGGTTCGGTGCGATTGTGAGAGCCAGCAACGACGCAGGGAGGCGCCAGATGACCGAGTTCGTGACATCGCCCGACGGTACGCGGATCGCGTTTACGAGAATCGGATCGGGGCCTCCGGTCGTGCTCGTCGCGGCGGCCGGGCAGTTTCGAGCGTTCGACGGTGCGACCGTCGAGCTGGCGAGGCAACTCGCGGATCGAGGATTCACCGTTGTCAATTACGACCGTCGAGGGCGGGGCGAGAGCACCGACACGCAACCCGGCGGCCTCGACCGAGAGATCGAAGACCTCTCGACCATCGTGGATGCCGTCGGCGGAACCGCCGCTCTGTACGGAAGTTCATCTGGTGCCGTGCTCGCTCTCTGGGCCGCGCAGGCAGGCCTCGACATCACGAAGATCGCGCTCTGGGAAGCCCCGCTGCGCCTGGACGATGACGGCACTGAATCGCTCAACGGCATCCGGGAACGCGTCGAGCGCGGTGATCGGGATGACGCGGTCGCGTTCTTCATGCGTGACATGCCGCCACAGTGGCTCGCCAGCGCTCGTGCGAGTGACTCCTGGCCGGTGATGCTGTCGATCGCTCCGACGCTTGCCTACGACATGGAGGCGCTCGCTCGCGCCCAGTCCGGCGAGGATTGGGCCGTCCAGTGGAACGACGTGACGATGCCCGTACTCGTGATGTTCGGCGAAGAGACGCTGCCGATCTTCCCGACCGCAGCCAAAGCGTTGGTCACAGCGCTACCAAATGCACGGCAGCTCAAGATCGCGGCGTCCAACCACGGCTGGCGTCCGGAGGTGATGGTCGCGGTGCTGGCCGAGTTCTTCTCGCAGCCCGCCTAGCACTCACCCGCCGGGTGAACTCGCCGAAACGTGACGGACGACCGCCGGAGATTTCGACAGGCTCAATCAGCGGGAAACCGTGAATTCGGCGGGCTCAATCAGCGGGAAACCGAGATTTCGGCAGGGTCAATCAGCGGGACGGGCGCGGCGCGGCCTCGAACCAGGTGCCGAGGTCGGCGCCGTTGAGCGCCTCCGCTACCTGCGATGTCGAGGCGAGCAATACGGGGGTTCCGGATGCCGCGGCAAGCTTGGCTGCGGCGACCTTGGTTCCCGCACCGCCGGTTCCCACTCCCGCCGCACCGATGTCACCGAACGTGACGCCCGCGAGGTCGTCGTCGAACGGGACCGTCGGAATTTTGCGAGCACCGGGCTCGGCCGGGGGAAGCGTGTAGAGCGCGTCGATGTCCGACAGCAGAACCAGGACGTCTGCGTGCACCAGCTGCGACACGAGCGCGGCGAGCCGGTCGTTGTCGCCGAAGCGGATCTCGTGGGTTGCAACGGTGTCGTTCTCGTTGACGATCGGCAGGATCCGCAGGTCGAGCAACCGTTCCATCGCGCGCTGGGCGTTTCCGCGGTGCGTCGGATTCTCAAGGTCGCCGGCGGTCAGCAGCACCTGGCCGGCGACGATCTTGTAGCGATCGAGGCTGTCCTGGTAGCGATAGATGAGCACGTTCTGCCCGACGGCTGCCGCCGCCTGTTGCGTGGCGAGGTCGGTCGGACGCGAATCGAGCCTGAGGTACGGAATCCCGGTGGCGATTGCACCGGATGACACGAGGATTACCTCGGATCCGCGAGCGTGAGCTGCCGCGAGGGCGTCGACGAGCGGTTCGATCTGCCCGACGTTCGCGCCGCTGATCGACGAAGAACCTACCTTGACGACAATGCGCCGGGCTCCGGCGATCTGCGAGCGCGAAGTGATCGAGCTAGTCACGTTCCTCGAGTTCCCGTTCGGCCCGCTCTGAACGGTCCATGTCTACGGCAAAGCCTTCGTCGTCGTTCCAGACGCCGCCAGCGCGCTCCTTCTCGAGTTCCGCACGGGCTGCCGTCTTGGCATCCATGCGCTCGAGGTAGTTGGCGCGACGGGTCTTCGAGGTGAGCCTGCGGCCCTCTTCGAGGCGAGCGTCGGTGCCACGCGGGCTCGCAATGAGCTCTGCGGCGGACGACACGGTGGGCTCCCAGTCGAAGACGACTCCCCCACCCTCACCGATCATGACGGTAGAGCCGGGAACGGCACCCGACTTGAACAGTTCGTCTTCGACGCCGAGCTTGGCAAGGCGGTCAGCCAGGAAGCCGACGGCCTCGTCGTTGGCGAAGTCGGTCTGGTGCACCCAGCGCTCCGGCTTGACACCGATGACGCGGTAGACGTTTCCGAACGATCCACCCTCGACCTTGACAACGAATTCGACCTCGTTGACGGCGCGCGGACGGATGATGATGCGGGGCTTGGCTTCGACGGCCGCCTTCACCTTGCGGTCGGCTTCGACGAGCTCAGCGAGGGCGAACGACAGTTCACGCAGGCCGGCACGGGACACGGCGGAGACCTCGAATACTCGGTAGCCGCGGGCCTCGAGTTCCGGGCGAACGAGCTCGGCGAGCTCCTTGCCCTCTGGGACGTCGGTCTTGTTGAGCGCGATGATCTGCGGGCGCTCGAGCAGCGGAAGCTGGCCCTCGGGAACCGGGTACGCGGCAAGCTCGGCGAGAATGATGTCGAGGTCGGTCAGCGGGTCGCGACCGGGGTCGAGGGTTCCGCAGTCGAGCACGTGGAGCAGTGCTGAGCAGCGCTCGACGTGGCGAAGGAATTCGAGGCCAAGGCCCTTGCCCTCGCTGGCTCCCTCGATCAGTCCTGGGACATCCGCCACCGTGTAGCGGGTCTCGCCCGACTCGACGACGCCGAGGTTCGGGTGAAGTGTCGTGAACGGGTAGTCGGCGATCTTCGGCTTGGCGGCCGACATTGCGGCGACGAGGCTGGATTTTCCGGCTGACGGGTAGCCGACGAACGCGACGTCGGCGACGACCTTGAGCTCGAGGAGAACGTCGCCTTCGTAGCCGGGGGTACCGAGCAGTGCGAAGCCGGGAGCCTTGCGCTTGGTGGTCGACAGGGCAGCGTTGCCCAGTCCACCCATGCCGCCGGCAGCGACGATGTACCGCATGCCGTGCTCGTTCATGTCGATGAGCTCGTTACCGGCGCGGTCCTTGACGACCGTGCCGACCGGCACGGGAAGGATCATCTCAGAACCGGCGGTGCCGGCCTTCATGTCACCCTGTCCGGGCTGGCCATGCTCTGACTTCTTGTGGGGCGAGCGGTGGTAGTTGAGCAGGGTGGTGGTCTGCACGTCGCTCACGAGAACGATGTCACCACCGTTTCCGCCGTTACCGCCGTCGGGGCCGGCGAGAGGCTTGAACTTCTCGCGCTTGACCGAAACACACCCGTTTCCGCCGTGACCGGCGAGAAGGTGCAGGGTTACCTGGTCTACGAACGATGCCATGGTTCCTTGTCCTTTCTTCGCCTGGATTGCAAGCGGATCAATGCCCGTGCGGGCTGCCCAATCGGGCTACAAACACGTAAGGGCGAGCCGAAGCTCGCCCCTACGTCAAGTGAAAAACCGTGGGTTATGCAGCAACCACGATGTTGATGACCTTGCGGCCACCCTTTGCGCCGAACTCGACCGAACCAGCGGCGAGGGCGAACAGCGTGTCGTCGCCGCCACGGCCGACGTTGGCGCCGGGGTGGAAGTGAGTGCCGCGCTGGCGAACGATGATCTCTCCTGCGGAGACGACCTGGCCGCCGAAGCGCTTTACGCCGAGGCGCTGTGCGTTCGAGTCGCGACCGTTACGGGTGGATGATGCGCCCTTTTTATGTGCCATGAGTTTTCAGCCCCTATTTACTAGTCGCGTTACGCGATGCTGGTGATCTTGATACGGGTCTGCTCCTGGCGGTGGCCCTGGCGCTTCTTGTATCCGGTCTTGTTCTTGAACTTCTGGATGACGATCTTCGGTCCGCGAAGGTCGTTCAGGACCTCAGCAACTACCTTGACCTTCGCAAGCGCCTTAGCGTCGTGCGTGATGTTGTCGCCGTCGACGAGCAGCACCGGAGCGAGCTCGACATTGCCGTTTTCGTCGGCTTTGATGCGGTCGAGTACAACAACAGTGCCGACCTCGACCTTTTCCTGCCGACCGCCGGCGCGCACAATTGCGTAAACCACTTGGTAACCCTTACTTTTCGGAAGCTTATTGGCTATTCGCGCGAGCTTTGCCCAGCGCACACCAAGGGTCAAGACTACTTGACGAATGGCGTGCGGGTCAAACGCAGAGCGGATGCCGCCTGGCGGTTCTGAGAGCCGCCGCCGGTCGAGCCAGAAGGCGCGACCGTTGATCTGTTCCTAGGGTACCTCACTGTGGCTGGGTATTGCGCACACGAGGCGCCGTGTCACACGGAGGTCAGCTAGCGGTCTTGAGCGGCACGCGCCGCATCCACAGCCAGCCGAGGATGACGATCAGGACGACCGTCGGTGCGATCTGGAGTGCGCTGGGAAGCATGGTCGAGATTCGATAGAGGAAATCGAACCCAACATTGTCGACACCGAGAACCTGCGGGAAGGACCCTCCAAAGAGAGGCCCGGCGAACGACAGTCCACCGATGAAACCTCCGACGATGACGAACACCGTCGCCATCGCAACGCCGACCGCGGTTGCGATGAGACCTCGGAGCAGAACAGTGGCCACGGACGTAGTCGAAGTAATCGGTGCGATGAACTTCAGCGAGACAAAGACCCCGGCGGCCAGCGGCAGGAGGTACGAAAAGACTTCCCGGACGAACCCCGTCAAATAATCACTCATGACACTGAGGTTGAATCCGCCGCCACTCGATGTGATTCGGTAAAACGAATCGTTGACAAGGGCAATGATGACGCTGGCAATGTTGAGCGCGATGAGTAACGCTGCGAGGGCTGCCGCGATCAGCAGCGCCGTTCGCCAGTTTGCGGTCGTGGTCGACGGCTTGGGCGGGTGCGGCTTCGGGGCTGGCTTCACCTGGGGGTCTGACGTAGTTCCTGACATTCGTTGTCCTCGCTCTCGTCGTGATGCGTGCCGCCGAAATGCACTCCGCGGGATAACCGCATCACTGCGAGTATCCCCCACCGCCGAGTGACCGGCAACCGGTCTCGGCGACTCTCGCGTGGGCGCGGACGACGCTGCGGCATCCGTCGCACTACGCTCGAAATAGTTGCGACGGATGAAAGGTGCGGCAATGGTGCTGATCGACCAACCCATCTGGCCCGCGCACGACACCCTCTGGGCACACCTCGTGAGCGACGAGTCGCTCAACGAGTTGCACGAGTTCGCCGCCGCCGCCGGAATCCCCCGCCGAGGGTTCGATCGCGACCACTACGACGTTCCGGCCGAGAAGTACGACGAGCTCGTTGCGCTCGGTGCAACTCCCGTCACCGTCCGCCAGCTCGTCGAGCGACTTCGCAACAGCGGGCTCAGGGTCACCCAGCGCGAAAAGCGCGGCCTCTAACGGTCTCGATTACCAGGCCGTCTCGAGTGCCAGGCCGTCTCGATTACCACGCCGTCTCGACTACCAGGCAAGGCCGAAGCCGTCGAAGCTGCGGACCACCGCTCCGGTGTCGAGGTCGACGATCACCGTTGTGACCGACTGCGAGCGTGCGTTGAGGCGATAGCCGTCGGTCACGCTGTCCGCGACGTTCGGGGTCACCTCGAGCGCGACGAACTGACCGTTCGACGACACCGAGAACTCGCCGATCTCGCCCTCGTCGTTGACCGTCTGGAACAGGGTGCGCGATGCGGTCCCGTCATCCAGCACCAGGTAACTGCTGAACCGTCCGCTCGAATCGTCGAACACCGCAATTCGCTGCACGCGAGTGGTCGAGTCGAGCGCGAGCGCCGCTCCCCCGTAGGGTTCGGCGCCCTCGAACTCGCTCGGAGGCAGGGGCGTTTGACCACGCGTCGCGGTGTCGAGCGCGATCGCCCCGGAACGATCGCCGACGGTGATGGTGGCGCCGTCGGGAGAGATCCCGTCGAACGACGTGAACTGGCCGAGCGGAGTGATCTCCGCCGGGGCTGCCACGTCGACCATCACCACGCTCTCGTCGCGGTTCTGGGCGACAATGCTCGTGGTTCCGGGCACGAAATCCCACGCCGACACCCGCATGGCGTTGCCGTCGAGTCCGGTGACCGGAACGAGTTCGCGCAGGCCCCCCAGATCGACGGTGAAGAGCGTGTTGTCGAACTCGCTGTCGAGCGACTCCCCCGCCTCGGTGAAGGTGAAGCCGACGAGTGAACTCGAGTCGGACGCGTGCAGGTCGTCGATGGTTCCCTCCGTCGGAAGCGTTACCTGCTCGGTGGCGATGTTCAGCGGCCCACCGTTGTCCGCGAGCCCGACGAGAGTGAGCACGCTGACGGTCTCGCCCTCGTCGTTCTGCGCGAGCGTGACGACCGCAAGTAGTTGGTCAACCCGCACGAAGTCCTGAATGCTCGCGGCCGTGTAGACCACAGAGCGATCGGACCCGGTGGATGTCGTGCGCACGATCGCATCGGAGCCGCCGTCGGTCGCGCGGTCGAGATAGTAGAGGTCGGGGCTCCCGGTGCGGAATGAATAGTCGAGCGTCGCCGCCTGGTCGTCGAACGTATTCGTTACCCCTTCTACCCGCACGCTGTAGTCGGTGTCGTAGTCGAGCGGGGTGCTGAACTGCACGGCGATCGCGTCGCCGGCTACCGCGACGCTGAACTCGGCGGCGGGATCTATCGTGACCTGGTCGGCATCCACCGCGGCGAGCGGTTGGTTGGCGAACAGGCGCAGCTGCTGGTTCGGGGATTCAACGACTCGGGCGGCGTCGACCGTTGCGTTCTCGAGCCTCGGGCCGCTGAGGAATCCGAGCAGCGCGAAGACGCCGCACAGCACAACAAGAATGGCGACCGTTGCCGCAAACGCCCGGGTGAATTTAGAAGAGGTACGGGGCATCCGGTTCCTCGATCGGAGTAATTGCGGTCGGCACAACGGCGATGGTCTGCGTGCTCGAGCTGCTCGGGTTGACCGCGAAGCCTCCGGTTACTTCGACCCAGTCGTCGACGTCCATGGTGTCGTGCCAACCCGGCGAGTAGACGGCAACGCCCACCGGCTGCGCGTCGACGGCACAGCAGGTAATGACGAAGCGCGAGACGTAGAAGACGTTGTCGGGATCGTCGGGGTCCGGCGAGACAAATCCGACGATGTCGACCGGCTTGTCGGCGTAGAACGCGAGGTCGGTGGTCTGGCGAAGCAACGACGCCCAGTCCAGCACCGTGAATTCCGCGAAAGCGGATGCCGGACCATCGGTCGCCTCGTCGAGTGAGGTGACGTCGGCGCCGACTCCCGCGCTGTTGATGTCGCGCTGGGCGACGGTCGCGCTCGTGAGGGTCGCTGGCGGCACAACGATGAGCCCGAGCGCGACGACGAGCGAGAGCCCGATCGCGGCAATCGACAGCACTTTCTGTCGCGGCGTCTCGGGTTCGTCGTGCTCGTGCCCCGAGCGCACGGCAACGCTCGCAACGACGACCGCGAGAGCAATTACCGCCATGATCACGGTGAAGACGACGTACCGGGGGTGGATGTAGAGGATCAGCTGGTTGGTCGCGGCCAGCCAGAGCGTGGCGACGACGGCGGCAGCCACGAGCGCGACCCCGCGCCAGCGATGGATGGCGCGCCAGGCGGCATCCGCTCTTCGGTTAGACGACAACGTTCACCACCAGACCGACGAGCGCGCTGAGCAGCCCGACAATGAGCGTCAATTGGATGAGCACTCGCGTGGTGAAGGTCGTGCGCAGCAGTGCGAGCATCTTGATGTCGATGATCGGGCCGAAGACGAGGAAGGTCGCGATCGACCCGGGCGTGAACGTACTCGCGAAGGGCAGGATGAAAAACGCATCGACGTTCGAACAGACGGCGATCACAAACGCGAGCACCATCATGGCGAGCACTGACCAGAGCGGGTTGCTTCCGAGGGTGACGAGCACCGAGCGCGGAACGAGCACCTGGATGCCGCCGGCAACGAGCGAGCCGATGAACAGGGCGGGCATCATGACGCTCGCCTCGCGGATGAACAGGGTGAGGCTCTGGCGCATCCGCGATTCCGCGTGATCGTGGTCGGCGGGGATGCGGCATTCTGCGGCGAAGCGCGGGGTGAGCATGGCGTCCTGGTCGGCCTTCAGGCTGAACAGCCAGCCGACCAGGTTGGCAATCACGAAGCCGCCGACGAGCCGGGCAACGAGGATGCCGCTGTCCCAGCCGAACGCCTGATGGGTCGTGATGATGGTGATCGGGTTGAGGATCGGCGCGGCAAGCAGAAAGGTCATCGATTCGGAGACCGTGAAGCCCTTGACCATGAGCCCGCGGGCGAGCGGAACGTTGCCGCACTCGCAGACCGGCAGCAAAACTCCGAGAAACGAGATCGCCATGCGCCGCAGGATCGGATTCTTCGGTAGGTAGCGCACGAGCCAGGCTTCGGGAATCCACACCTGCACGAGGATCGACAGCAGGATGCCGAGAATCACGAACGGCAACGACTCGACGATCACGCTGATGGCGAGTGTCAGCAGGTCCTGTGCCTGGTTCGGGATGGCGACGTCCAGATCGCCGGTGAGGTCACGGACGATGAACAGCGCTGTGATTCCGGCGATGCCGATCGCGAGCCAGACCCACCGTTTTGTCGAGGGTCTCGCAGAGTGCTCATAAGTCTCGTGCGCTCGGGTCTCGTGCGCTCGGGTCTCGTTCTCCGTGCGCGTCACCCGGCGATCCTATCCGGCCCGCGCCCGCCGCTGGCTGTGCACCGCTGGCTGTGCACCGCTGGCCGTGCACCGCTGGCCGAAATGGCATCCGCTCCTCCCCCGAGGTCTGTTTCCGGAGACGTCCCCGGTGTGCTACCTATAGGTGACCCGAATGTCGGTGGCCCGCGAGAAAATTCTTCTATGCACAACCCGAACGATATCCCCGATCCGGACCCGGACAACGAGCCGGACAACGAGCATCACAACGAGCCCGACAACGAGCCCGACACCACTTCGGCAACGCTGCTTGAGCAACTGGGCGACCTGCTCGAAGACGTTGAAAACACCGAGCGAGCCAAAGGCACCGCGGCCGCCACCCAAGTCGTCGCCATCGAAACGGCGCGTCAGTTTCAAGAGAAGATCCAAAGCACACCCGCCGCTGAGCTGGCGAAAACGAAGAGCGTCCGCTTCGTCTCAGAGGAACTCTGCTGGCGCTCGTTCACCACAGAGGTCGGGTTGGCGATGAACGTTCCCGACGGTACAGCCGACCGGATGATCACCGAATCATACGAACTCTCGACGTTCCTGCCGGCAACGCTTGATGCGCTTCGGCTCGGACGGATCTCCTACCGACACGCAACGACCATCGTCAAGCACACCACCGGGCTGGATGACGCCTCAAAGCTACTGTTCGAAGAGGCAGCGCTGCCGACCGCGTTCGAGCAGCCGGTGCTGAAGTTCGACCGTTTCGCCAGACGCCTGCGCGAGAGACTCAACCCGATCGCGCTCGAAGAACGCCATCGAACGGCGTTCGAGAAGCGCGAATTCGCCGTCGACCCGAAGCAGGATGGCATGTCATTCGTCAGCCTCTACGTTTCCGCCGTCGATGGCGTTGCGATTCAGGATCGCATCTACGCGATCGCCGAGAAACTCCACAGCATCCCGGGTGAAACGCGCACTGTAACGCAACTGCGCGCCGACGTCGCCGTGCAGATCCTGCAGGAAGGCGACCTATTTCCCTCCACAACGGCTACCGAAGGACAGCCTGCCGAAGTACCGGGTCGCGGGACCGGCCGCTTCGCCGGAATCACGCCGACGGTTATGGTCACCGTTCCCGCGCTGGCGATGGTCGAAGCGGTCAACGGGCGGGAACCAACAGGCCACGGACCGGCGGAACTCGAAGGCTACGGGCCGATCCCGATGGAACAGGCCCTGGAACTGGCCGGAACCGCGACCAGCTTCATCCGACTTCTCACTCACCCCGAGACCGGCACCGTCCTCTCCGTTGGCAGAGACCGATACAAACCTCCCGCAGATTTGGCGCGGTGGATCGACTATCGAGACGAAACCTGCCGCGGACCGAACTGCAACCGACGGGCGAAAGACTGTGACATCGATCACAACATCGCCTGGCAGCACGGAGGCATCACCGCCTACGACAATCTCGCCAACGAGTGCCGGGGAATCCACGTCGTGAAGCATTCCCTGCTCACCGATGGCACCACCGGCCTCGACGGAAAGCTCGCCACCAAGGGCGAGGGTTGGAGAATCGATCACGAGCGCGACGAAAACGGCCAGTCGACCGGAACCCTGATCTGGACAACACCGACCGGACGAAAATATCTCTCCCGGCCAGCGGTGAATCTCAGACCACCGCCGCCAAAGAAGCCTCCGGCCGAGCCGTTCAATTGGGAAACCGGAGGCGTCACTCCCACACCCGACGACCTCACGCCCTTCAGCTAGTCTCGACAGCTGAAACAACGAAGCTCTACTTGACCGCCTTCGTCGGCTTGCTCTTCTTGACCACCGTCACGTAGCCCGACTTCGTGCCCGTCACCGACACCGTGATCTTTGCCTTCTTATACTTCTTCGCGATCTTGTACGACGCCGACTTCGCGCCCGAAATCGCCTTGCCGTTCGAGTACCACTGGTACGATAACTTCATCCCGGACGGCTTCCAGGCTCCAACCGACACCTTGAGCGTCTTCTTCACCTTGGCTGTACCAGTGATCTTCGGAGTAGGCGTCGCAGTGAAGACGTTGATGACCTTGGCCGTGGGCTTAGAAGTCACGATCGCTGACGTGTAACCAGACTTCGCCACAGTCAGCGTGTAGGTCAGCGCCTGTCCCGCATCAGCCGCATCGATCTTGTAAGTCGCTCCGGTCGCGCCGCGAATGGGAGTGACCTTTTTGCTCGCACTGACCCGGTTCCACTGGCCGCTTTTCTTCGCCCCAGGGGGCATACCGACTGAACTCGCCTGCACTGTCGTGCCAACGCGAGCGCTTCCCACAATGGCGGGAGTGTCGACAGCTAAGCTGGGCAGCTCAGTCCCCACGCCGGGCTCGCCCGGCTTCACGGGATCATCGGTGGGTTCTTCGCCCGGCACTTCGTCCGTCTCTCGAATCTTGAAGACGTAACGTCCGAGTTGGCTGGAGTTCAGACTGCCCGCGACAAGAGCATCATCGCTGTCGTCCCCGTAATCCCCGTACTGGTACATCGGATCCTTGAGGTCAACAAAGGTACCCGCTTTGCCGGTTCCTGCGCTGTAGCCTGCGGATGCTGGAACGCCGCCGACTTTTTGCCACGAAGATCCGCCCTCGGACCATCCGATCTCGTTGTAGTTGAAGGTGATGTCGAAATCGTTCGCAGAGCTCGGGCTACCGGTCGATCGATCTGTGAGAAGCACTTGAAAATTGTTAAGCCGATCCGATTCCCACTCGAAGTACCCCACGTCTGACCACGTCACGCAGAACGACTTTCGGTCCGGAGACGATCCGTACGTTACGACCCCGCCTTCGACATCACGAGTGTCGACGTCCGAGTGGAATGGAGCTATGAGCGGAACGCCTATGTTGCTGGACAGCACATTCCACCGCACGTTTGCGTAGGGCGAATCAAAAGTAATACTGCCATTCGTATTGACGAACGCCGACGACTGCTTTTTGCCGAAGAACTCGATGGCGAACGGCAGTTGCACCTCTTCGGACGACCCGTCATCGCTCGGAGCCAATGCTGTATCGCGGCAGTAGTCAAGCTGTTGCACGGCTCCGACTCCCAGGGTGGGTGTTTTCGGTGCGAGGGTGAGAAGTGCGTCGGGGACGGCTCCATCCGCCGCGTAGAAATAGTTTCCCGGAGCGGGCGCCTGCTGGCGTCCCGATCCACCGCCGTAGTTGGCTGCGAGCGTGCGCGTGGCTGCCCTAACGGAGTACGCGTAGCTGCTCGGCAGCGGGAAAATGTAAGTACCGTCGCTCTCCGACGTGGCAGAATCTACAACTTCCCACCCGGGACCTCTCCATCCTCCGAGAGTCACTCGTACGCCGGCCGCGGGAGAACCGTCCGGTGCAATAACAATGCCCGAGACGGTCGCCCTAGACGACATGGTGAAGTCAATAGTGCTTGATTGACTGCCCACGACGACTAAACCGTCCGACGAGGTCGGGCTGCTAGCCGAGTTCAGCCAACCTGCTGTGGGAATACCGCCAGAATGTCGAGGCTCGAAATGTAGCGTGAACAAGTCTCCGGGAAACAATCCGCCCAGAGAGTAAGTGCCGTCGTCCCTAGTCTTCGTTTGCCTTCTATAGTCCAGTCGGTTGGAATCTTCATTCCAGACATACAGGGCGACCGTGACTTCGCGAGCGAGCCCGTAGTGGTCCGACACAACTCCTGATACGGGCACTTCCGACACGAGGTTCATCTCAATCGGCTGCGTGGCAGTTTCCCCTACAGATACAGAGGTGGCGTTACTGACAGATTCGACTGGCAACCGGGTATTGATGCCGTCGTACACCTGAGTCTGCAGCTTTTCGTAGCGATCAGTGGCGCGAATCCGATATTCGCCATAGGGGACGTTCAACGCGAATGCGACGTCGCGTCGAACGAGCTTCCCGACGACCTTGATCCAGCCTTCGTCGGTACTTTTCCAAGCCTCCACCTCGGAGGTGTAAGTCGCTGGGGCCGAAGAAAACAATGTTCCTGTGATTGTGGACGTTGGTAGTGGATCGAGCGAAAGCTCGAATTTCTCCGACGTTCCATCCGAAACCATTATTTGTTGAGATGGCGACGAAAAGTACGGGCCGCCATCGACAGTAAGTCGATAATTACCGTCTCGAAGACCGTCAGCGTAGTAATACCGGACTCCCTTGCTGGTGTAGGTCTTGAATGGCTTGTACTTTTCTACCCACTCACCAGAGGTGTTTACATACGCCAAGATAAGTTCGGTCTCTTCCTCCGATGCTCCCGCTAGGGCAACTGTTCCGAACATCGAGTGCACGGCCGGAGCTAGCGTTGCATCAATGCCGGTGACCGGCTCCGACTTCACGTCGACTGTGTCGAGGCCGACAACGTCCTCGAGGGGCCGATTGGTATTCAGATTCTTGTAAACCTGTCTTCGGTCCAGATCGGACGCCTCCGCGAAAGTCACAGCATATTGGCCCGGGAAAAGGGCGATGCTGTAGGAACCGTCAACGTCGGAGTAGGTGGTGTAGACATCGCGCCACTCGCCGAATTCCTTGCTGCCGTAATGCCTCCACGCTGTCACCCTGGTCGATTTCTGGATTGCGCCCTTGATTGTGCCGCTAATCCCGCTGGTAGTGGGAAGGAGCTCCAGGTCTGCAATTTCGGTGCTGCCACTTGTAACTTCAAAGGTGTGAACTGGCGAGGCGAAGTTGTAGTACTTGACTGCGGACACTCGGTAAGACCCTGAGACGAGGCCCTCAAACGCATAGGTACGATTGCGGCCGATTGATTCCGATTCGACTTGCGACCACTTGTTCTGAGTGCTGTCAAACTTCTCCACGCTGACGTAAACGTTGAGCGTTTCGTCCGCGCCTCTGAAAACACTTCCGGATATGGAGGGATTCGTCGTCACCATCGTGGCATCGACGCCTGGTGTATACCTCCCTTCACGAACGACAACCTGCTCGGCACCGGACACGTCGCGCAATGGATCTGCACCGAAGATGCCGGGGAAAACCTGTGGGAAGAAATAGCCCTCACTTTCACGAAATGCAACTTGATATGAACCTGGAGGAACCGGCAAGGAGTAGTCGCTTATCGTGCGACTGATCTCGGTAGTCGATACTGCTTCCCAGATTCCTTCATCACCCCCTGCTGAAAGCTCGCGGTACGCAGTCACTATTACTGAGCCGCTGCCGGGGTAATAGTCAAAGTTCATTTCACCCGAGATCCCGCTGGACCCGTCAAAGACTGGCGTCGCGGCATCTACCGCAGAATCGAAAGCGCTTACGACGCCATCGGCGGCTTTATCTGCAGTCGGATCGATCTCGGCGATAGACGATTGATCGGTACTGCTGTGAGATGAGTCGTCGGCAAGTGCAGCTTCAGCTGATCCAGCTAGCGCGCCCGCGCTCAAGGCAGCAGAGAGAACCGCTGCCAAAGAGGTGAGCGCCATCGAACGTGCACGCCTACCGATTCTCGAACCTGCAACACGCTTCAAACGGCCGGTCGCGTCGTCGTCGGGGGAAGCAGTCATGGTTGTGAGATTAGCAGGGTATTTCTCGGGTTATTTCGCCGTGCAGGTGCGACGACATCATGGGTGGTGATCTCGATACGCGGTTCCTGAACAGGGCCGCTGGGCTGTATCGAAGAGTAAAGAGCTCACGCTCGGTCAACGGAGTGCGCGACGGTCAAGCCGATCGAAACCTGACCTCGCGAATAGGGGGTTTCGACAAGCTCAACCAGCCGGAGCGCCCTACTTGACCACCTTCGTGGCCTTGCTCTACTTGACCACCGTGACGTAGCCGGACTTCTTGCCTCAAATTCCATCCACGCCTCGACGCTGACGGAACTCAGGTGGTCATTCGATGCGCTCGAAACCGTTCCGAAAATCCGATGCGGGGCAGGCAGGAGAGCGCAACATCTGCGTTGAACACATCAGCGTCAGTGATCGTCCTCGGAATAGAGCCTGAGGGTGGACTCGACGTATCCCGATTCCTCGTCGATCCCGGCTACCGCACCCGAAATCGAATAGGTGTCTTCCGCGAACGCCGCCATCGGTCTCGCCGACAGCATCCCGATCGCGAGCACCGACGAGAGCAGGATCGCAATGAACCTGCGCGGTCCCGAGAGCAGCGATCCGCCTAGGTGCTGTGAGCGATTTGAGCGTGCGGAAACGGCCATGTTGCCCTCCGGGCCGAACAGGCGCCGCGTTTAGGGGATGCGACTAAACGACGAAGACCCACCGCCTTCGCGATGGGTCTTCGTCGTGAACCGGGTTAGTCCTCGGTGATCGGTGCGCTCACGATTGCACCGGCGCTGCCAGCTCGACGCGATGTGCGCGGGCGACCCTGGCCGGGCTGCTTGGGCTCGGGCAGTGCTTCGAGAACGGAGTCGAGAATCTGCTCGGCATCCTTGGTGCTGATGCGACGCTGGTTGCGCGTGTTCTTCGTCACCGGGATGTCGAGAATGGCAACCGCGGCTTCTGCGGCCGCGACGGTTGCCTCTTCGGCGCCGGCGCGACGAGGTGAACGCTTGCCCTCGGACCTGGGCTCGGAAACCTTCGCCTCGGAAACCTCGACCTCGGTCTCAGCGGCATCCGCCACCGGAACCCGCGGCGGAGCGATACCGGTGATCACCGGAATGGAACCGGTGAGCGTGTGCTCGGTTCCGTCGGCGTGCACAACGGTGCTCGCGGCGATCTGTGCGAGAGCGTGACGGACATCCTCGGTGATTGCGTGGGTACCGTTGCCAGCCGGAGCACCGGTCTTCGGAGCGGTTCCGGAGTTTCCTCCGTTGTTGCCACCGTTGCCGTTGCTGTTTCCGGAGTTGTTGTTGTTCCCGTTGTTCGCTGAGCCGCCCTTGCCGCGACCACGACGGTTGCTGTTGGTGCTCGGCTGTTCGGTCTGAACCTGAACGCGGTGCTTGGTGACGGGGTCGTGGTGGATGACGATTCCGCGGCCGGCGCAGGTCTCGCACGGCTCGCTGAAGGTCTCCAGCAGGCCGAGACCGAGCTTCTTTCGGGTCATCTGCACGAGACCGAGCGAGGTGACTTCGGCGACCTGGTGCTTGGTGCGGTCGCGGCTCAGGCACTCTACGAGGCGGCGCAGTACGAGGTCACGGTTGGACTCGAGCACCATGTCGATGAAGTCGACGACGATGATTCCGCCGATGTCGCGCAGGCGAAGCTGGCGAACGATCTCTTCCGCTGCCTCGAGGTTGTTCTTGGTGACGGTCTCTTCGAGGTTTCCACCCGAACCGACGAACTTGCCGGTGTTGACGTCGACGACGGTCATTGCCTCGGTGCGGTCGATGACGAGCGATCCACCGGACGGCAGCCAGACCTTGCGGTCGAGCGCCTTCTCGATCTGCTCCGAGATCCGGAAGTCGTCGAACGGGTCGTTCGTTCCTTCGAACGCCTGCACGCGGTCGAGCAGGTCGGGAGCAACTCCGCGAAGGTATCCCTCGATGACCTCCTGGGCGTCCTGGCCGTCGATGACGAGCTTGTGGAAGTCCTCGTTGAAGACGTCACGAATGATTTTGATCAGAAGGTCGGGCTCGGAGTGCAGCAGCGCGGGAGCCTGGGCGGTCTCCTGCAGGCGGCTGAGCTCTGCCCACTGGTTGGTGAGACGCTGCACGTCGAGCGTGAGCTGCTCTTCGGTTGCACCCTCGGCGGCCGTGCGCACGATGACGCCGACGTTCTCGGGCAGAACCTCCTTGAGGATCTTCTTGAGACGGGCACGTTCGGTGTCCGGAAGCTTGCGGCTGATGCCGTTCATCGATCCGTTGGGCACGTACACGAGGTAGCGACCCGGCAGCGAAACCTGGCTGGTGAGGCGCGCGCCCTTGTGGCCGACCGGGTCCTTCGTCACCTGCACGAGAACCTTGTCGCCGGGCTTGAGCGCGAGCTCGATGCGGCGCGCCTGGTGGCCGTTTCCGCTGTCGGCTGCTGCGGCATCCCAGTCGACTTCACCGGAGTAGAGAACGGCGTTGCGTCCACGCCCGATGTCGACGAACGCGGCTTCCATGCTCGGGAGCACGTTCTGCACGCGGCCGAGGTACACGTTGCCGATGAGCGACATGTCCTGGTTCTTGGCGACGTAGTGCTCGACGAGTACGCCGTCTTCGAGAACGGCGATCTGGATGCGGCCGTACTTCGAGCGGACGACCATGACGCGGTCGACGCTCTCGCGACGGGCGAGGAATTCGGACTCGGTGATGACCGGACGACGACGACCGGCATCGCGACCATCACGGCGGCGCTGCTTCTTGGCCTCGAGGCGGGTCGATCCCTTGACGCGGGTCGGCTCGTTACTGAGAACGGGCTCCGGACGCGGCTGGCGAACGCGAACGACGGTGTTGGGGGCGTCGTCGCCGTCACGCAGTTCTTCGCCCGGACGGCGACGCGAACGACGGCGAACAGTGCCGGCTTCTTCCGTACGGTCGTCGGCACGGTCGGCACGGTCGGCACGGTCGGCGCGACGGTCATCACCGCGGTCGGATGCCGGCTGGCGCCCGGTCGAGCGCGCCGGGAGCGGCGTGATCGCGGGGGCCTGGAAAATGAGCGAGGTCGTCGCACGGGCGGTGGTGTCCACGAGCGGAGCGTCTGGCTCGGCATCGGTCGACGACGGAGCCTTCGCACCGCGGGATCCGCGACGAGCGGGAGCCTTGCGGGCGGGCGCCTCACCCGGGTTCTCGTCGGCGGCACTGTCAATGGCTGCTTCGTCGATCGCGGCGATCGTCGTCGACTCTTCCGCGGCATCCGGAACCCCGGCGTTACCGGCGTTCACGTGCTCAGCGGCCTTCTTCGCCGCGGGAGCGCGACGGGCGCGGCTCGGTGCAACAACAGCTTCTGCTGCAACGGCTTCGACCGGCGCTTCGACGACGACCTCGACCGGAGCCGCTTCCACGGGTGCCGGCGGTGCTTCAACGACGGGCGGTGGAACCTCTACTGCGGCCTTGCGTCCGAACAGACGCGAGCGCTTTTTCGGTTCCGGCGATCCAGTTGTCTTATTGTCATTCACCATTTCTGGTGTACTCCTAGCCCAAGTGGGCAGCCGCGCGGCCCACCGGGTACTCTCTCGTGCGCGTTTCGCTCAGTGCTACTTCGCTGCCAATTCTTCATGTCCACACCCGGCATGTTGTGTGCCTGCACTCCTGTGCGCTCACTGTCTGCTCCAGCTGTGTTGCACCGCTGCTGTCACCCGGTGCTTCGGAACTTGCTATCCGATACGAGCAGCAAAACGTTGCTGCCAGACGTAGCCCGGATTGGTGCCCGGTAAGCCTTCTTTGGCGTCGACACGAGCGCGGCTCGGTCGACTAACTCAAATTATCGCACGCGTTTGGGATTTATCTCGTTAGCGCAACGAATAAACAGCTTCGCGCACCGATTCGAGGCGGCTGCGCACAACGATTAGTTGGCGTACTGCCCGTACTTTGCAGCGATGCCCGCGGTGGTCGGTTTGACCGAGCAGGTGGAAATCGAACCCGAATACGAGAACGTCGACTTCACGTTGCGAGTCAGGTAGACGTGCTTTTTTGCCTTGTACTCCTCGACCACAACCCGCGTGTAGCCGTTGAGGTAACTGTCTTTCATCGAGTTCGTCGTCGGCGCTTCAAGGCTGTAGGTCTTCAGTGCGGCGTCATACTGCTGCTGTTCGAGCGGCAGCGCGATGATGTTTTTCGACAGGGCAATGTTGCGAGCCTTGAGGCCGATGGTGACACCGGAAGCGCCCTGGAGAAGCGTGTTGTACTGGATCTTCAGGTTGCGCGGGCTGTCCGTCGTGTTGGCCACCGACGATGCAGCAGCCTTGATGTTCGCGCCTCGCGGGGCACCAGCCATGAAGTTGCGTTCGATCGTGCCGTTCGTCGAATAGATCGAACTCATGACGTAGACGTTGTGATCGGTTCCGCGCTTGTCATCACCACGGTTGTCGATGATGCAGTTTCCGTAGACGTTGAAGTTGCGCGGAGCCGCGGCCTTCTTCTGCGCCGTTGTCGATTTGGCCGCGAGGTCACCCGTGCGGATGATCATGTTGGCAACGCCCTCAGAGCCGGAGACCTTGTTGTTCTCGAAGCGCCAGTTGGTTCCGCCGGCGATCAGGACGACGGCCTGCCCGGTCTTCTGGATCGGGGCGTAGTACTCGAACTGGATTCCTCGCACCGTCCAGTAATCCGGCGACTTGAGAATCAGGGTCCCCTTGAGCACTACCGTTTCTCCGACCGCTGACTGCAGCGTGATCCGCTTGGCGCTTGTGCCCTTGCGTGCGCCGTATCCGATCGCCTCGGAATAGCTGCCGCCTCGAACAACGATGACGTCACCCGGACCCGCTACCTGGACCGCGATCTTGACGGTACGCAGCGGCTGGCGTTCGGTCGGAAGCGGGCACTCACTGAGCCTCGGGGACGCGTTGAGGCAGGTGACCCGGTCGTAGGTGCGGTATCCGCTCGGATCCCAGTCACGGGGAACCGTGTACCGGTCGGCACCATTGGTCGCAACGTAGATGTATTCGCCACCCGAACCGAGCGGGGCAAGGCTCTTCGAACCTACTCCGACCCAGGCGGTGGTTTCAGCCTGGGCGGTCGTCGCGGGCGCCGCGATGACGAGCGGCACGACCAGCGCGAGCGCGCTCACGGTCGCCACGGACAGACGAATAGCCAGCGATGTTTTAGACATCAGAACCCCTCACAAACAACACGAATTACCGGCTCCCCCACCGAGTCAGACATTCGGTTGCAAGAGGGACGCCGAATCCCCCGCACTAGTTATGGTACGGGGTGGATCCGATTCACCCTAGGTTTCAGGGTTGCCGGATCCGCCCCGTCTTCGGGGGTCTCGCGCCTCAGCGCGGTTCCCTAGTTGGCGAACTGACCATACTTCGCCGACACTCCGGCGGTCGCAGGCTTGACCGAGCACGTGGAGATCGAGCCCGTGTAGCTGAAGGTCGACTTGACGTTGCGTGTCAGGTACACGTGCTTCGTCGTCTTGTATTTTTCGACGATGATCCGCGTGTAGCCGTTGATGTAGCTATCCTTCATCGAGTTCGCGGTCGGCGCAGCCAGGCTGTACGTCTTCAGTGCCGCGTCATACTGCTGCTGCTGCAGCGGCAGGGCGATGATGTTCTTCGACAGGTTCACCTGGCGGGCCTTGAGTCCGATGGTCACACCGGAGGCCCCCTGCAGCAGGGTGTTGTACTGGATCTTCAGGTTGCGGGGGCTGTCGTTGCCCTTCGACGCAGAAGACGCCGACGCCTTGATGTTGGCACCGCGGGGCGCGCCGGCCATGAAGTTGCGCTCGATTGTGCCGTTGACCGAGTAGATCGAGCTCATGATGTACAGGTTGTGGTCGGTGCCGCGCTTGTCATCACCTCGGTTGTCGATGATGCAGTTTCCGTAGATGTTGAAGTTTCGCGGAGCCGCGGCCTTCTTCTGGGCCGTCGACGCCTTGCTCGACACGGTCGCGGTACGCACGATCATGTTCGCTACGCCCGTCGAGCCGGAGATCTTGTTGTTCTCGAAGCGCCAGTTGGTTCCGCCGGCAATCAGTACGACAGACTGCCCGCTCTTCTGAATGGGGTGGTAGTACTGGAACTGGATGCCGCGCACCGTCCAGTAGTCCGGCGAGTGCAGGATCAGGGTTCCCTTGATGGTGACCGTTTCACCGACCGCAGCCTGCAGGGTGATCCGCTTCGAGCTGGTCCCCTTGCGCGCGCCGTAGCCGACGGCCTCGCTGTAGGTACCGCCACGAACGACGATGACGTCGCCGGGACCGGCAAGCCGAACTGCCGCCTTGATCGTGTGCAGCGGATGACCGGCATCCGGCGCCTTGCACAGGTCGTCGTAGGGTCGCGGGGATTTCTCCAGGCAGAACTCGCTCACACGCTGGCGATACCAGTCCGGGCCCATCTTGTACTGGTCGGTGCCGTTAGAGGCCACGTAGATGTATTCGCCGCCGGACGCCGGACGCGCCAGCGACTGCGATCCAACACCGTACGGGTTGGAACCCGCGGCTTCCGCTGGCGCAACGACGGCCAGAGGCGCAATGAGCGCAATGGCAAAAGCTGCCACTACCCCACTGAAAGTTTTTAGTCGAATTGACATATAACGCACGCTCCCGGTACTGACAAATAGGTATTCGCCCAAGTCGAGTCGAGATTTTCTCCCCACCGTCATCCTAGGCGGGGGTCGTCGCTGACGTTTAGATTACGGGGGAACTGTCAGGAGTTGCGGCCGCCAGGCGCAGCTTCCGCACCTTCCGAAGACGCGAAAGGCCGTCTGCGAACTTCGTCGACATGTCGAACGGAGTGTTGGCGTGAGCCGCCGCACTCGCGTGTTTGGCGAGCTCGCCATCCGAGTCATTCCACCCGACAATGGCGTCGGCGAGTGAGTCAACGGCGTTCCCACGATCGAAGAACACCACCCACGGCTCGTCGGCAAACTGGGACTTCAGGTGGGCGGCATCCGGCATGAGCACCGGAACGCTGAACGTCGCTGCAAGGTACAGGCTTCCAGAGTTCAGGATCTCTTCGTAGGGAAGCGCCTCAACATCTGCGGCCGAGAACCACAGGCCGATCTCGTCATCCGGCACGGACTCGAAGGTAGACACCACTCGAACCGACGTCGGGAGGTTCTCCAGAATGAGATCGAGGTATTCGGGGTCGGGTTCACCTGCGAGCAACAGGACGAGCTTTTCCCGGCGTTCGCCCGCGAGCTGCATTGACTTCAGGAGCGTGATGATTCCCTTATACGGCAGGAGTCGACCGAGGAAGAGCACCGCAGTCTCGTCGTCTGCCACCCCGAGCTGGGCGCGCGCGGCAGCCCGACCGGGACCACTGCCGTAGACGCCGAGGTAGCTCGAGTGCTCGACGACGAGGACTTCGGACTGGTTGACGTCATAGGTGTCTGCGACTGCCTCAACCGTGTGGTCGGACATCACATGCACGACATCGGCGTTCGCGGCGAGGAATCGGCAGAGTTCGAGCTCGAGCTCCCGGTACTGGAGGTGGTGCGGCAGCTTGTTGTGAACGGTCCAGTACACCTGCACGCCGCGATCCTTCGCTGAGAGCAGCGCGGCAGTGAACGCGGCGACCTGCGCGGAAGCCTGCTCTTCTGTCTCGGCCCGCTGCGCGATCGGGGCCGTCCAGTGCAGGTGGAAAACGTCCCTGTCGGTTGCGCGGCCGAGCTGGTCAAGCAGCACATCGAAGTGAGCGGTACCCGACAGGGAGACGCCACGGCTCTGCGATGCCAGGTACAACATCTCGAGGTACGGATTGCTGTGCCAGTACGGAAAGACCCAGATTCGGTCGGGCAGCGTGTTCTCCTGCTGCCTCAGCGCGTCGTAGGCCGCGGCAACGGCGCTGTCGTCGCTTGCGCTCGCCTCCGCGGCGAGCGAGAACACAAACGTGTCGTCCTCGTGAACACTCACGATCGATGTCTTCATCGGCATCGGATCCAGCGACGCATCCAGGAGTTGCTCACCGCGTGCCACGAGCGCCTGGATGGGAGGAAGCGAATTGCGGCTGGCTCGAAGCCAGACCACCCATTCTTCGTCGAACATGTCGGGTGACGTGACGACGGTGGCGCGCCACTGTGCAGGTTCGTCCGATTCGCCGGTGACATTCCAGTGCACCGCACCCACGGCGCGGACCTTGGTCGACGTCCGTGATCGAAGCACGATTTCCATTCGCGTCTGCTCGTCCACGACGACGTCCATCAGTACCTCGCCGGTCAGAAGCACTGCGCTTCCGTGGCGCTTGATCGCGGTAACAACCGGGTGGAAAGATCCGATGTTGACGGCCGAAAGCGCGCGAAGTTCGCGTCGGTCATGGTTATGCGCTGCCGCCAGCAGCGACACCGACTGCGGCGATGCGAACGCTTCAGCCGGGATTCCGCCCGGCCAGACCGACCGCAGCTCAGAGAAGATGGCGTCGAACTGGCGATCAGTCAGAGAGTTCGAGCGAGCAAGCAACGTTCGGGCGATCTCATCGAGAAGGATGCCAAGCGCGGCCTCTTCGACCGGGGTCGCGAGTGGAAGACGAGCGGCGCTTCGAGCGCGAACCTGGATGGCCAGGACGGGTGAGTCGACTCGAATGTACAGCGGGTTGAGCGAGAATCCCGGAGTGCGCCAGTAACGCCCGACAGAACCATTGGCTACGAGCTGGATCATGGTGCGCGTACGCGGAGGAATGAAGTCGATCGCCGCTGGCGAGCCGACGGCCATCAGCTTCGCGGCGAATCGTTCGAGTCGTGAGAACGAATCGTCGTCGGCGATCCGGTTGAACGCTCGGACACGAGTCCAGACCTCGGAGCCGAGCAGCCGCTTGAAGTAGGTCTCGCTGACGTCGGCGTTACCGATATCAAGTACGAGGTCGACCGCCTGGCTGGTCTGTTCGATCCAGTCGTTCACGATCCGCGCCGAATAGAGGTTCGCCGTGATTGCGTTGTCACGACGACGGTGGAAATAGATGATCTCGGAGATCACATCGACGCCGGTTGCTGCACGGTGGGAGCGCAGCGAATGGACGACGTCCTCGCACAGGGTATCGACCGGGTACTCGATGTCATTCTCGCGAAGAAGTGAGGTGCGAAAGACCTTGTTCCACGCGACGTGGTCGAGAATCAGCTCGGGCTCGGTGTCGAGCGTGACGCCGACGGCGGGTACTGCAAACATCCTCGCCCGCTGGGCCCAATACAACTCCGTGCGACCGTCTTCGAAGAAGTCTTCCGCCTTGCCCGTCGCGATGTCAGATCCGCTGAGCAGCAGCGATCCGACCAGGAGTTCGTAGGCGCGGCTGGAGAGCACGTCGTCGGGATCCGGAAATGTGACGTAGGTTCCCGTCGCGAGTTCGAAACCCCGATTTCGCGCACGCCCCAGACCGCCGTTCTCGAAGACATGCACGGTGAAGCGCGGATCGCGCGATGCGTAGTCACGGGCAATTGCTTCTGAGTTGTCCGGTGACCCGTCGATCACCAGAATCGCCTGCCAGTTGGTGAGTGACTGGGCGATCAGGCTGTCAAGGAACTCGGGCAGCCACTCTTCAACGCCGTAAATCGGCACAACGACCGAGAGCAGCGGGGAGTCATCCGCCGCTGCAATCCCGTGCATGAGGGCGTCATTGTGGTTGTAAGCCTCGGACATTGCACGAAGAATATCCCGGTTGGATGAACGTACGGCGTCAATCACCGGAACCGACGGAGAGGAGCTCAATTCAGCAGACTCGCTGCCAGCGGGCCAGACCGCCGCGACCTCCGCGAACACCTCGTCCCACTGTCGGTCGTCGAGCAACGACCCCGACTGAAGAAGTTCGCTGGCGATCGAATCGAGAAGGAAACGCAGCATCAGACGCTCGGTCAAGATCGCGGGCTGCAAGCCTGCCATGCTGCGGGCGGCAATCTCGATGGAGAGAGCGGGTACACCCTTGCGGTACCTCATCGGATTGAGGGTGACCCCATCCTGGCGCCACAGCCGGGACAGAATTCCTTCGGCCATGAAGTGGACCAACACTCGCTTGCGGAACGGGATGTGCGCGAGAGCACTCGTCGGCACCAGGGTGACGAGCGTGGCGACGAATCTCTCGAGCGACGCGAGGGCCTCGGAGTCGGTTATCTCGTCGAACAGCGAAATTCGCCACCACACTTCTGAATCCAGAAGGCGCGTGAAGTATTCGTGGCTCACCGCTGCATCGCCGATTCCGGCGACGATCTCCGCAACGATCGTGGTCTGCTCTTCCCAGTCGCGAAGCATCGTGGCAGATCGGACGTCTGAAGTCAGCGCCCCGTCGCGTCTGCGGTGGTAGTAGATAACCTCGGGGATCACGTCGACGGCGCGTGCCGATCGAAGTGTGGTGAGCGCGTGAACGACGTCCTCGGCGAGTCGGGTGTCAACCGGATACTCGATGGAATTCTCGCGAAGCAGGCTAGTTCTGTAGACCTTGTTCCACGTCACGTGATCGAGCACAAGCTGCGGGTGCGAGTGCAGGGTGATTCCGACCGCTGGGGTGCGGAACAGGCGAGAGGTCTGCGCCCAGTACGTCTCGCGGTGCCCGTCTTCGAAGATGTCTTCACCAATGGCGGAGGCGATGTCAGAACCGGAGCCCTGCAAGCTGCCGACGAGCAGCGCGTACGCGTCCGGCGCGAGGATGTCATCGGGGTCAGGGAACGCGACGAACTCGGTATCGACGAGTGCAAAACCTCGATTTCGCGCGCGACCGACTCCGCCGTTTTCGAAGGAATGGACGCTGATGCGCGGGTCTCGAGCGGCATACTCTCGAGCGATAACCTCCGAGTTGTCGGGCGACCCGTCAATGACGAGAATTGCCTTCCACCGGGTAAAGGATTGGGCGACAAGGCTGTCGAGGAATTCGGGTAGCCAGGCCTCGACTCCATAGACGGGAACGACTACGGATAGTAGCGGAGAACCTTCGCGGGCGTCACTCATCGAGGATCCTTTACCTTAAGCTTGACTAGAAGCATAGGACATCCTCACCAGGGGTGATGCGAGCCGAAGAGGGGACCACAGTTGCCGGAAATCACCGCTGTGAAAGCGAACAGCGTGACGATCGACAACGAGAAGTCACTCACTTTGACCGTCATCGTGCCGGTCTACAACGTCGCTCCGTGGATCTCGGAGTGCGTCACCAGCATCCTCGCGCAGGACATCGACTCGATGGAAGTTCTGATCGTCGATGACGGTTCGACCGACGGCACCGTCGAACTTCTTACCGAGTTCGCGGCGGGCGACTCGCGGATCCAGGTCGTTACCGGCGCGAGCAAGGGAAGCGCGGCATCGCGCAATCTCGGAGTGCGGATGGCGCGCGGCGACTATCTCGTCTTTGCCGACGGGGACGACATTGTTCCGGCCGGCGCCTACCGCAACCTCATTCGCGCGCTCGACGAATCGGGATCCGATCTCGCCGCCGGCAACTTCCTCACCTTCGACATGAAGCAGGTGAAGTCCCGTCAGAACGATATTCCGATTTACGGCACGCGACGCACGGACCTCACGCTCGAGGACGAGCCGCGGCTACTGCGCGACCGCGTGTGCTGGAACAAACTCTTTCGCCGCACCTTCTGGCTCGAGCACAACATCGAGTTCGCCGATTCGATTCGCTCCAACGACATCTTCGCGGTCGTGAGGGCCCTCAGCCTCGCCACGATCGAGATCATCCCGGACATCGTCTACCTGTACCGCAAACGCCCCGGCGCATCGTCGATGACAGCCAAGCGCGGGGACCTCGTCTCGCTCCAGCAGCACATGGTCCAGGAGCGAGCGTGTGTTGAGTACCTCGCCGTGGCGTCATCACCCGCGGTGCAGGCTGTCAACGCCGCCGTCGTGTTGCACTTCTCGCTGTGGGACCACGTGATTTCTTTGGTTCAGCGTGTTCCGGCGCCGAACGAGGACCGCGCGTTCGTTGCTGCCCTGTACGCCGAGATCCTGTGGTTCGTCGATGACGCCGGAAAAGCCGTCTGGGAGGGTCTCCCCCGCCCGGCCAAGTGGCTGTACAGCCTCATTCGCGCGGACCGGCTCGATCTCATGCCCGCTCTCCCGCTTTTCGGCAACAAGGCGCGCCAGGCCGAAATGCTCGCCGAGATGACCGTCACCATCCACACGTACCTGCAGCTTCGAGCCGCCGTCGAACCGGACGTACACGACCTGTTCGCCCGGGTCATCCGCGAGCGCCTGTATCCGGCGCTGCTCGAGACCGCGCTCGAGGATCCGGACCTGTTCGCCGAACGAGCTGCGTTCCTGCTCGAGGTGCAGCGAGCGCTCGTCGCACGAGCGAGGCTTGCCCCGGATGCTGTCAAAATCGTCGACTTCATCGGTGCGGGAAAGCTTGACAAGGCCCGCGCTCGCGCAATCCTGCAGCGCGTCGGCGGGCTGGTCGCGTCAGCGGATCCCGCGGGTCGTGGGTCGGTGCGGCTCGACGTGACGACCGGAGTTCCCGTTCCGGACGGCGTCACCATCGCACTCGGCACCCTGCACGCCCGCCGCCCGGCGAATCGCCTCGCGCGGACTCGCGAGTTCACCGCGTCGCCGAAGAGCGATTCCGGGGCCGTCGCCGCCAGCTACCGGGTGAGCTCAAAGGGTGTCGATCCGGAACGCGGATGGAAGTTACACGTCGACGTCCAGGTCGGCGAGGCCCAGATCCGCTACCTTCTGCGCCAGCCCGCGCCCGTCTCTTCGTAAACCGACACGGTGTGACTTCGAGCCGCTCCAACCGGAGCGATTACCGGCATAGACTTTGCCTCAGCTATACCGGCGGAGTTCGCCGCCTCACTTTCAGGAGCTCGATGACCACGACCGGGCGACACGCTTTGCCACCGACCGTCGTTTCTCGCCGTGCGGTTCGCGGCGACATCCAGGCCCTGCGCGCAGTCGCCGTGCTGATGGTTGTCATTTATCACCTCTGGCCCGCGCACATCACCGGTGGATACGCCGGTGTGGATGTCTTCTTCGTCATCAGCGGGTATCTCATCACCGCCCACCTGCTGCGCGAAGTAGACCGCGACGGCCGAGTCCGGCTCGCGGCGTTCTGGGCGAGGCGCATTCGTCGACTGCTGCCGGCGGCACTGCTCGTCCTGCTCGTGTCGGCGATCGGGGTGCTCGCCTTCGTTCCCGGAGTGCACTGGCAGCAGTTCTTCCGCGAGATCATGGCCGCCGCATCCTACGTTCTCAACTGGACCCTCGCCGCGAACGCGGTCGACTACCTGGCGGCGGAGAACATCGCCTCCCCCGCCCAGCACTACTGGTCGCTGTCTGTCGAAGAGCAATTCTACGTCGTCTGGCCCCAGCTCGTGCTGCTCGGAATCGGAATCGCCTCACGACTTCGTTCGCAGAACGTTCGCCGACCCATCGCCGTTGTCCTGGTAGGCGTCACGGTGCTGAGCTTCGCGTTTTCCGTCTACTCGACGCTCACGGATCCGGCCGCGGCCTACTTCATCACCCCGACCAGGGCGTGGGAGTTCGGCGTCGGCGGCTTGCTCGCACTGTTCGCAGCGCGACTGCAGACCTCCAACCTCGTCGTTCGGACGGTGGTGGGCTGGCTGGGCTGGGCAGCAATCGTCACCACGGCCTTCGCCTATACGGCACAGACTCCGTTCCCCGGATACACGGCGCTGCTGCCCGCGCTCGGCACGGCCGCTGTCATCTGGGCTGGCGAGCCCGACGTTCGGTGGGCGCCGACAAGGGCGCTGCGCATCCGTCCGGTTCGGTACCTAGGCGACATTTCCTACTCTCTCTACCTGTGGCACTGGCCGATCATCGTCATCGGCGGATTCGCACTCGCGAGCCCGCTCACTGACCTGCAGAAGGTACTGATTCTCGCCTCCTCCATCGTGCTCGCTGGCCTCACCAAGAAGTTCATCGAAGATCCGTTCCGCAAGGCCGGCACAGCCCGCAAGCGCGCGACCCTGCTCGCTTTCGTCGGAGCGGTGGCCGGAATGGCAATCGTGCTTGGCACCTCCGGTTCGGCGCTCATTGTCGTCGGTGTCGAGACCGCGCGGGCGAACGCACAACTCGACGAACTCATCAAGGGGCAGACCGCGTGCCTCGGTGCCGCCGCAGCCGTTGCCTCCGAAACCGACGGTGGTTGCGAGAATCCCGCCCTCGACGGCAAGCTCGTGCCCGACGTGACCGGGCTCCTCGACGACATCGGTGAGGCGTACGACTGCTACGACCGCGAGCCGATCGCCGACGTCACGGTGTGCACCTACGGTTCGACCAAACCCGACGCCCTTCGCGTCGCCCTGGTCGGAGACTCGCACGCCGCGATGCTGATTCCCGGGCTCCGACCACAACTCGATCGGCTCAACTGGTCGCTCGACACCTATGTTGCCCGCGGCTGTACCTGGACCGACGTCACAGAAATCGCAGCCGACGACCCCTGTCGCGACCGTCAACTCGCGCTCGCCAACGAATTCGAGACCGGTGAGAAATACGACGCGATCATCGTGACCAACAAGCGCGGCATCGCCCCGTTCGCGCCCGTCACCAGCGAACCCGAAACCACCGCGCTGACCGTCCCGGCCGAAGTCGCCGGCCAGCGGTTCGCGGATGCCTGGGTTCCCGTTCTCGATCGCGGTACGCAGATCTTCGCGCTCGTCGACAACCCCTCGGTGGAAAAGGACGAGCTGGCCTGCGTGGCCGCCTCGAACGGAACGCTCGAACTCGCCGAACAGTGCGTCATGACCCAGGACGAAGCGTTCCCCTCGGCCGACCCGTTGCGCTTTGCTGTCGACCACAGCGCAGACGGCGCGACCCTGATCGACCTCACCGATTTGTACTGCAGTGAAAACGCGTGTCCAATGGTTATCGGACACGTCATTACCTATCGCGATGAGCACCACATCACCGCCACCTTCAGCAAGACGATGGCCCCCTATCTACTTAATCGCATGCAAAAGGAACTGACTTCGAATGGATCTTGACGGCGTCACGATTTTTCCTTTCCCTGCGTGGTCGGATAACCCCTACATCAACCTGCTCTACCTGGCGCCGCGCGCCGAAGGCGCCGCCATCGAGCAGGCGAAGGAACTCGAAGTCATCGTCGACCAGCTCGGACGAGCGACAGCACGCGACATCGTTCACGTCCACTGGACGGCACCGATCTGCCAGGTTGCCGAAACCGAGACCGAGGCTGAAGAACGGCTCGCCCTGTTCCAGGCGGCAGTTGTCGGCGCGAAGTCCCGCGGCGTACGCATCGTCTGGACCGTTCACAACACGATCCCCCACGACGTGAAGTACCTCGACATCGAGATCCGCCTCAACCAGTTCCTCAGTGACTCAGCCGACCTCGTGCACATCATGAACCCGGCAACGCCGCAGACCGTCGCTGAGTACTACCAGCTGCCGCTCGATCGCACCGTCACGATTCCCCACTCGAGTTACCTGGGCATCTATGGATCACGGCCCCGGTCAGAAGCTCGCGAGCACTTCGGGATCACCAACGATGAAAAGGTCGTTCTCTTTCTCGGGCAGATGCGCCCCTACAAGGGACTCGGCACGCTGCTGCGCGCCGTCGAGCTCGCGCACGACGAATCCGCCCCGCTCGTTCTTCTTCTCGCCGGCAAGACCGACGCGGGCGTACTGGCGACGATCGACAGCATGCTTCCGCCATCGGTACGGGTCATTCGCGAACATAACTACATCGACGACCACGACGTCGACCTATGGTTTGCCGCCGCGGATGTCGCGGTGTTCCCGTACAACCGCATCCTCAACTCCGGCAGTGTGCACCTCGCGTCGACCTTCGGTGTTCCCTGCATCCTGCCGAACGAGCCGCACCTGATCGAGCAGTTCGCCAACGAACCGTGGGTGAGCTTCTTCGACCAGAGCGACGAGGTCAACTCACTCGCCGAGGCACTGCGCGCCTGGGAAGACCCGTCCGGCCAGCTCAGCGATTCCGCCCGCGAGGCGTCGGAGCGCTACACCCCGTATGCAATGTCGAGCGCCTACCTGAAGGCGATCAGCGCACTCGGTTGATCACTCGGCGAGCAGTTTTCGCCACGCCCGGCAGACGTCGCGCACCGTAGGACAGCACACGGCGGGTGAACGGTGCCCTGCGCTCGATCACAATCGGCGCGCCGGTGAAGCGGATGGGTCGAACGAACATCGGTGAAAACGCGTCGCGGCTGAACGGCTTGATGGAGTCCGACGCGCTCAGTACGTGCGCGGCCGTCGTGGTGGCAAACGAGAACTGGACTTCGAGATCCCAGACGCCGGTTCGGGAAATAGAGCGACCGGAGATCGACTGCGACCACTGGCGAAGTGCGCGATCGGCACCGGACGGACGAAGTGTTCCGACGACCACCGAACCTGGGCGACCACGTCGTTTCGCGCTGAAGGTGACGACCGCACCCTTCGGAAGTCCACGATGCGTGCCAGAGAGCACGATGCGGTCACCGACGGTACGGACCTGTTCGACCCGCAGCACCGACTCGTACCGCAGCTTCGACAGGATGGCGACATCCGTGACGGAGCCCTTGTCCGGCTGGTCGAGAACAATCCGAGAGTCTGCGCCGAGCGTGTCGAGCTCGATCGGCATGTTGCCGACCAGCTTCGAAATTCGCACCGGGATGCGGTGGAGCTCGGTTGCCGTGAGCTTGGGGACGGCGCGGACGAAGGGATCGACGAGATAGGTGTCGATGAACTTGGGGCCGAGGGTGTGCAGCGGCGAAATCACATCGGCGATCGCCTCACCGATTTCGATCCAGCGGTCGAGTGTGCCCGCCGACGTCTTCTTCGGAACCCTCAGTCGAGAGGACTCGACGTCAGGCGCAACGGTGTCGGCGTGTACCGAGCGCGCGAGGTCGAAGCGACCACCGGCGACGAGGGCGAAGACCAGCTGGCGTCCAACTTCGAGCCGGTTGAACCCCTTGGCTGGAATCAGGCTGAGCAACTCCCGCACATCGGCGGCGAGCACCGCCTCTTCGCGGGGGTCCATGACGTCGCCGTCGCCGAGCGACGACATCCAGCGATCGAGGTGCACCCAGCCGTCTGCGTGCAGCACGAGCGACGCATAGGTGAGCATGATCTTGGGGTCATTGGTAAGCGACAGCGCGCGAGCGCACTCGAGTTCCTGGCGGAAGTAGCTGAGCAGCGACGCCGAGCTGCCGGCACGGGCGGTCATGGAGGTCGGGCCGGAGCGGTCCCGGTACAGGTAGACGATGTCGCGGACGACATCGATTCGCCGGGCCTTCGTGAGCGCCGTGATCATCGGAACGATGTCGTTCGAGCGCGCGACTTCGGGGAACGCGATGTTGGTGCGTACCCAGAAATCGCGACGGAAGACCTTGTTCCAGCAGGCGCGGTGACGAATCAGCGACGGTGCCTGCGCCAGCGTGACGCCCATGGCATCGGTGCCGTAGTCGCGCCAGCTGTCGGATGGGTGCCACGTCTTCGTCGACGAGAACTTGAGGAAATCGCCCACGGCGACATCGGAACCGGATGCCTCAAGAGACGCGATCATCGCGGCATAACCGCCCTTGGGGACGATGTCGTCACCGTCCGCGAAGACGAGGTACTTACCGCCGGCGATCCTCGCACCCAGATTGCGCGCGTTGGCGCCACCGGAGCCGGCCGCGTGGATGAGGGAGATCCGCGCATCGCGCGCAGCGAGGGCGCTGACGATGGACACCGTGTCGTCGGTGGAGTGGTCGTCTACGACGATGATCTCCAGCGACTGGTGGGTCTGCCCGAGAATCGACTCAAGGCACTCGCCGATCCACAGGCCGACGTTGTGTGCCGGGATAACCACCGACAGGTAGGGGCCGAAGGTCATACCGGCGCCACCGCGGCGAGCGGAGTTCCGATCGCCAGGTTGCCGCTGCTGTTGCGACGGAACGCGATGGCGGTGAAATCGATCGGCGTTTCGAGCTCTGCCGAGAGACCGAGACGACAGCGGACGATTCCGGTGTGTGGCGCAATACCGACCGTAAGGGTCCATTCGTGGCCGGCGAGCGACTCGAGGAACAGCGGCTCGAGCGCAATCGACCAGCCCCACACCGAGCCGTCTTCCGTCAGGGGCGTGAGTTCGGCGGCCGGAGCCGCGACCGCTCGTCCCGAGCCATCGACGAACGACGCGGTGAACGAGTCGACCGCAGCGTGCGGCTCGTCGTTGAAGAACATCCCCTCGATGCGGACTCCCCCGTCGACGACGTCCAGCGCAGAAACCTCACTGACGGTGCCTCGCTCGTGCAGCATCACCGTGCGGCGGATTACCGAGTAGTCGCGGTCAGCCCACTCGCGGCCGATCGGTTCGATCGTCGCCAGGGCGTCCGGGGACAGCAGTGTGAGGTAGTCGGCGGCCGCGTCGACGGCACCGTCGAAATTGGCGGCGTCGAGACGACTTGCCGAGGTGAGAACGGGGGTAATCATTCGCTCGACGAACGTGCTGGCGAGCTCGGTATCCGTCGCCCCGCTGTATTCGAGGGCCTCCCACGCGAGCGCTACCGTTTCGCGGGCGTTCTCAGCGAAGGAGAGGTAGTCATCGCTCGACGACGAGCTTGCGGGAGTCGACGCGGACGGCGTGTGGCCGGTCCAGAGGTCGCGGGGAAAGCTGTCGAGCAGGCTGTCCAGGTCAGGATCGCCCGGCACCGCACCGCCGAGGCCGATCGCATCGTCGATGTCGTCGGCGATGATGATTCGCGACCGCCCCGTTCCCGCGTAGTAGTCGACACTCTTGTGGTGGGTTTCGGTGGCCGAGCGCACCAGGCGGGCCGGAATGCCGAACGACTCCGCGATCACGATCGCATGAAGCGAACTGCCGATGACGAACTCGCTCTGGGCGATGGCGCGAACGATGTCCCACAGGTCTCCCCGCGGTGAGAGCACGCGGTCGTCGGCCAGAAGCTCATCGCT
>Ga0247815_10000358_pt1 | contig 36416 bp, 47 predicted proteins | sample UWRJL194509B1_FD_181014 | JGI IMG/M metagenome (GOLD analysis project Ga0247815, IMG submission 181014) | Plant litter microbial communities from Arlington Agricultural Research Station in Wisconsin, United States - UWRJ-L194-509B-1 | ecosystem: Environmental > Terrestrial > Plant litter >...
TGGAGGCTATCGTGGAGGAGAACGTAGCTCTTAAAGGAGAGGTTACTGCCCTTAAGGGGGAGTTATCTACTTTTAAAGCTGAGTTTACAGCTCTAAAAGTTGCGCTTAAGCACGACGACGGTAAAGGCGCTGCGGCCGCTGCAGCAACTTCTACAAAGCTTAACTTTAAAGTAGTATAATCACATGGCAACATTAAACGAAATTTGCATACCTGAGGGTAAGGTTATCGAGGATATCCTTGACTTAACCTCAATTGAGCAGGCGATTATACTTGACAGTGCCAAATATAACACTACTATCCAGGCAGACGAGGACAGCGTCTTTATCTCTCCTGAGATCCTTGTAGATGCGTCGATTATGGTGGGCTGTGAGATAACAGATAGCTGCGATCTGCCTACTGTTTTGGAAACCCAACAGTATAACCTTATGACCGGTTGCAATCTGTGTTTGAACGAAATGACTTCAAACCAAAAGAAAGCCTTTGGCATAAGCTTTAAAAGCCGCCCTTTACCTACCGCTAAGTTAGAGGCAAGGTACGAGAACGCTTTTAATATGGGTTTACTTGCGACTTCTCGAAAAGTTAACTGGTTAGGTGACACAACTTATATACTTGCGAACTTGTCAGCTGCAGCGCAAGCTGCGGGACTTCTACCGGCTTATAAAAAAGTTAACGGTATTTGGACTAAGCTTATGGCTCTGACTCCGGATGCCCCGCACTACGCCGGCACAGTAGCAACTAAAAACGCCCTTACAACCAAAGCCGCGCAAACGGCATGGACCGGCGACGAGGTACTTGCGGTTGTTGACGGCATGAGAGCACTACAAAGTGCTACTATGTCACTTCTACCTGACACGCTTAAATATGTTTGGCTTACGAGCGAAATGTACGACGCACTTATTCAGTCTATGAAAGTTAAAAGCTTCGACCTTTGCTGTGTTGGAACGCTTGCGACTCAGGTAGCTGGAGGTAAAGAGGTTGTTACTATCCAATACGGAGACTTAACACTTATCAAGTACGAAGAGTTTACGGCGGCGATTCGTGACCTTGCCTTAGTTGGTACAGCGTGGAACCTTCCAAACAGGGCGGTATTAGCTTTAGGCCTGCCAAACGTTAACTACACAGAGCAGACAGATTTCGAATCTGAGTTCCATGCAGTTACAGGTAACTACGAAGCTTCGAGCAGCCTTACAACGGCTATCGTTGATCCGTACCCTGGTGACTTCTACGTAACGGCTTATTAATTTAATACTTTAAAAGAATATGGCTTTATGTTATAAACCCGGAGACGTACTAAAAGCGTGCGACTCCTCAGATTTACAAGCCCTCTCCGGGGGGCTTTTAATAAACCTTAAAGCCTTTAGGGGTACTAAGAGTTTAACGGACAAATTCACTTATACAGACATAGAAGTAATCGACCCTGATACAGGGGACTACCCTCTGCCTGCGAGTGATTACTACCCTATGTTAGTAGAGTGGGAGAAAAACGCTGTTAAGCCTAACTATGAGGTAGTTTCGAGCGACGTCAAAAAAGACACTTACACGCAAATTGCAAGCGGTCTTATTATAGCGAACTCTGAGACTAACGACGGTAAGGAAACTATTATGGCCTTAGCTACGGAAAAATATGTTTTCGTTTATGCTCTTTCGGGCGTGAATGCTGACGTTAATAAATTCCACGTGCTGGGATCTAAAAACGGCATGCAGTTCGTTGCAGAGGCAACAAGTGACGACGTAGGCGGCAGGGTAACCGGCTCGCTAAGAAGCCTTACAGGAGGTGGAGAGCTTAATCCTAACGGTTATAACTTCTTACTTGCAACAGGTATAGCAGACACTGAGGCGTTATTTAATAACCGCTTTGAGGTTGTAACCCCTTAAGGGTATGACTACTGATCAATATAACGCCTTGCCGGAAGAGGCAAGGCGTTTTATTCAACAACACGCCGGGTGCTTAGGCTGCGGCAACAAAGAGAAAAAATTAACCGTAGCGTATGAACGCTATCTAAACGATAAAAAAATGGCAGCATATCAGTTAAGAGGCGGAGGAGTTAACTACAACTACAATAACGCGCGCGGCGTTTTGTACAATGTGAGAGTTGACGACACCCCGGAAGAGATAAGGGATAAAATGAAACTCGCTAAAGCATTATACGCTAAAGCCCCGCATTTGTTTTTATCTTACAACGAGAGCGAAGTAGAGAAAACTCTAAAAGCTTCTCCAAAAGAAGAGGTTATAAACCTTGACAAAAAGAAAAAACCGGCAGCTAAGAAAGTTGACGAGACCCCGGTCGAAGAGACTGAAATAGCAGAGGACAAAGAAGCCGAAGCAAATACAGAGGATAACGACCTCTAAAAAATTAAGCCTATGTTTACTAACTTTTTTAAAGTCTTAGGCAGTAAAAAGAAAAAGACCGTCAAAGCGAAGGGCTATGTACAGCTCGGAGGCGAGGACGGTCTTTATTTTCAAGACCTTGACGACGCATATTTAAACAGCCCTACGGCAACAATGGCACTTCTAAAGTTTCATGAGTATTGCGTACCTCAAAACCTAAAAGATGAATACCAAAAACTTTGGAAAAAAATCGAAAACGATTATATTCGTTACGGTTATTTTGCTATAAAAGTTTCATATATAATAGACGGGAAAATAAGGGGTTACGAATATGCAAACCCTAAACATTATCTCGCAAAAGAAAAAGACGACAACGATAACGTTTCTCTGTATTTGAATACAAAAACGAACGTTACTTACCCGGCATTTAACTCTAACGAGGCTATAATCAAATCCCAGTTTGTTAAAGCCGGGGGTTATGAAAGTTTTACAGGGCAAATCTATATATATAACGATAGCTCTTTACCTTACAGGATTACGCCTTTGTACTCCGTCCTTAAATGGATGCGTACTGAGGCGGACGCCAGCACTTACATAGACAAGGCTTGCGATAATGCAATGTTCGGTAATAATATATTTATCGTTAAGAAGTCAAGTGACGCCTCGGCGAGAGAGCTCGAGGTTATCTCAGAGGTTAAAGAGGCCGTTTCATCTGTCAAAGGAGTAGAAGAGGCCGCACAAAATTTAATGATTGAGTATAGCGGAGACATAGAGGACGTTACAAAACTACTATCCAAAGTCTCCATATCTAACGATGTAAATGTAGATTTGCTAAACGCTGCAGACGACAAAGCCTCCGAAAAAATTTGCATGGCGTGCTACGGCATACCTCCTATCCTGGTTAAACAGAATGAGGGCGTTTTCGGCAATAGTGGCGAAGCTATAACAGTGGCTACAGAATTTTATAAAGCCACTTGTCAAAAAGAGGCGGCTAATATTTTAAGCGGCCTTAAAGAGATTGGTTTTATAATAACTAACGAAACAACAGCAATAGAAAATGGCAGCACTAACGACACCGACAGCCCAGCAGCTTAGGGAATTTTATCCGATTTCTGCCTCTATTCCTGGTACCACGATAGAGGAGTGGGCGAACTATGTAAAAAACCACATATTTTTAAAGATGTTTGGTTATGAGGCGGCTTCACAAATAATTGCCGGTACTATAGAGGATAACGCAAGTGCTACCTTTATAGGCTTTCAAAAGTTTTTAGCTTTATGCTGCGCTTATGTAGGGGTTAAAGATCCTTTAGTCTCTACTAACTTCGGCGCAAAGGTTATAGACCGCCCGGGTGTTATAAACCCCACTAATAACCAAAAGAGTATAACCCTTATCGATATAGAAAATACTATATCTATACATTACCGCGCCGCTTGGGGCTACATAGCTACAACGACCTGCGGTAAAGGCTTACCAAATTGGGACGGCGGTTACTTCTCCTATAAAACCTCTCGATTATGATAGATTACTATGAGTTTGACAACGCAAACGTTGAGGGGGATAAGGAGGCCGTAATAGTTCCTAATACCCCTACCCTTATAAACAAGCTCAGCGCGAACGAAACTAACGGCATTAAGGATAAGATCAACGAGATTATTGATAATTTAGAGACAGGCGGCAGCAGCCCGGAGCCGCTCTTGTTTATCGCCGCTGCTACAGGTACGGGGCAGACATTCACAGGGGTAACCTTTAAAGCTGGCTCAGTACTCAAATCAAAAGCGGAACTTTTTAAAGGTACTGAATGGACGCAAACAGGCAACTCAATAACTATCCTTGTAAACGTCAATATTAATAACACAATTTATATTAAACCCTAATGAAAAAAATATTATTATTTATAGTCGCCTTATTAGGTGTAACTGTCTACGGACAGGCAGACTTTCCGGAGGGTATTTACTCCGGTGCCGGCGTAGTTGTAGACGGCCAAGTAAAGAGCAACGCCAGTGAGCCAATAGCTCCCGAGGACTTAACCCGCAAAGATTACGTAGACACCAAGTCAGGCGGCGGCAAGATATACACAGTGCAGGCGGCAACCGTCGACAATGTACGCAACGACTTTCCTTCACAGGTAGTTTTAGACAATGGAGATATATTATGGGCTTTCAGTCATTTTGGCGCTGACGGATCCGACATAGACGGGTATTACGTCGCTGGAAAAGTATCTTCTGACGGCGGCAGGACGTGGGGCAGCGTATTCATGCTGCAAGACATTATACCAGGCACCGACAATATAGGTGCTGTTTCATTGCACAAACGTAATGACGGGAAAATATTAATGTTGGCATTTGCTCAAACGGCACCAGTGCCTACGCCTGAATCAAGAATATATAAAATAGTTTTCAATCAGGATTTTACAGTATTTACAGCACCTGTTAATATTACTCCCGCCGTTGGCTATTGGAATCCTGCGGCCGACAGAATTTTCAAAAACCCCGCAAACGGCGATTTGCTTTACCCTGTTTCTAATGTTTTGTCAGGTCCCGGTACAAGTTTTGAAAGTACATATTACTCTACAATATGGAAGAGTACAGATGAAGGGGCTACATGGGTAGATTTAAACCTTACCATAGGCCAAAACAGAAAAGTTTTTAATAATACTGTTGGAGGTGGGACAGAGCCCGGCATCTACTACACTCCCGAAGGTCTTATTTGTTATTTCAGGACTTTAACAGGGGATACGTGGGCAGTTAGATTGAATTCCTCATACACTCCTGTCGGTGATGAATTTATATTGTTTTCGTCTGCTAACGCCTGCGCGTCTGTAAAATGGATTTCATCTATAAACATGGCTGTTGCAGGCAGAACAAGGCTTATAAACGGAAGTCCTTACGGCGACAATAACAGGAAGTTTTTAGACTTGTTAGCATCAACAAACGGTCGAAATTTCAGTCCGGTAAACGAGATAGACCACGCTTCGGAAGCTACTGACTGGTACGTTAATGAGCCGATGGTTTTTGAGTATAATAACACTGTTTTAATAGGATATAGTAATAGTAAGACCGGACCTAAAACGGCAAGTTTATTTAATAAAATATATCCTAAATCGTTTTTCAATTCTTATGTATATAAACCTGAACCTCAAATAAATTTAACAGATAGCGGGAAGGGTAGTTTAATAAATGGGGTCAATAATCTACTTAATGTAGAGGGCACACTAAATGTTGCTATGACTTCTTACCCTAAAGGCGGGACTTACAGTATTACAGGGAGCTCTGTAACAGGCGCTTTTAAAATATCACTGCCTAACAATAAAGATTCGCATATAACAATAAAAGGATTTATATATCACGATACAAACAATTCAAGTTTAAGCTTTGAGATTACTTGTAACGCTTCTAACATGGCTAAAAACACCGTTAGAATAAACGGTTATCGTATTGCTTCAAACATAAACGTTAGATTTGTGGACGGTACAACTCCTAAAATTTTAATCGGCGATTTATCCTCTACATGGCTTTACACCTCTTTAATTATAACCGAGGTTGCAGCCAGTTACGACACGAGATTAAGCGATATAGCCGAAGGTTGGAAGGTTGAAATAGAATCATCTTCTTACGGCACGGTTGTAAGTACCAAAAACCCGATTTCCGAAACAACTATTGACGGGGGCACGCTCAAATTATATAATGGCGCAGGAGGCTCACAGCTGAAATTGGAACGAAACGGCAACGGTGTTTCGTTTGTCCAGAATTCCGATGGATCAGCAATGTTTATAATGAATAAAGCCGAAAGTGATGCCTTTATAAGTTTCTTCGACGGTTCTATGAATACAACTTTTGGGGGGTTTTCGGATGCCGGTTATAAATTAGATGTTCAGGGGACAGGCAGGTTTACAGGACAACTGACAGTACCAACACCTTCGACAGGTTCGAGTGCAACCCCTAAAACATATGTAGATACGGCAGACGCTTTGAAAGCCAATATTGCTGCTCCTACGTTTACAGGAGACGCTAAGGCAGTAACACCAACAGCAGGGGATAATGACACGAGCATCGCGACAACTGCCTTTGTGGGAACTGCTTTATCGAATAATTATATAAATACCGTAGACGCTATAGTAACCCCAACGTTAACAAACAGTACGACCCTGACCTCTCCCGGAGCGTGGGGGATAGGAGGCTACTATAATGGTAACCTTGTTATTTACGCTAATGCTACAGGAGGCCCTATAGTTGTGACTCTGCCCTCTGCGGCATCTATGGGGGGCAGGACATTAAATGTGATTAAAATAGACGGGTCGGCGAACTCTGTAACTATAAGCGGAGGCGCGACAAATATAAACGGAGCGACTACTTACTTACTTACTACGCAATACCAAAACGTAACTGTAAAATCTAACAGCACACAATTTTATATATTCTAACTCATGAAAAGATTACTATTTTTACTACTACCTTTTTTATCGTTTGCCCAAAACTACACAATCCCTGAGCCTAACTTTAGGGTTAACCGCACGGCAACGCTTCAGCTAAGCACTGCCTGGCAGACAGTAGATTTTAACGGCACATCTATTTACAACGCAAATACTTTCGGTCTTGATCCGGCAACCGGTAACCGCTTTGTATATTGGGACAGCACAAATAAACTGATAAAGTTTATAACGGACTATCCTTTTAATTACAGCTTTACGATTTACCCCGAAACCTCGGCAAACCTAATAACCACAAGGGCGACGCTGCAATTCAGATACGTTGTGCCTAACGGCATAAGCCCCGGCGTTGATTTGATTACCCCCTTTGTAGATACCGCCACACCTTATTGCGATTTAGGAGAGGTAACTATATTGGCCAATGGCGTAAAACATACCCCCATAAGCCTGCCTTTATCCGTCACAAAGGAATTGGGCGCAAAAGGCGTGAGGGTAGAAATGAGATTATCGAACTCTTTAATAACACTGGGCGTGTGCAACCTGACAAACTGTGCGCTATCAGTAAAACCTTAAACAGATGGAAAAAGTTATTGTATCAAAACAGTTTAGCCTTAAGGCGAGAGATTTTATAAAGGGTGCGCTTATGGCCGTGCTGGTTCCGTGCCTTTTAGTTATCCAGCAAAGCCTCGATAAAGGAGAGTTTACTTTTAACTGGAAAGCTATAGGGATGACTGCGGTAGGGGCTTTCCTGGCTTACATAATAAAGAATTTCTTAGACAAGCCTAAGACTATAGTAGTGGCCGAAACTAACGCCGATGCCGAAACACTTAAAAGAAATTTAGAATAGTGTTTACAGAGTTAGCCCCCTACATAGTTAGTGCCGGCGGAGCTGTTTCTTACCTCCTGGCATGGCGTGAAAAGAAAGCCGCAGCCAGTGCCCGGGAGGGCGACGCATTGCAGATAATGCAAATGGCTTACGCACAATTCGCAAAAGACGCAATGTTTGAAATAGGGCAGCTTAAAGAAGAGGTAAGAATGTTAACCGAGGTAGTGAGAGCGTATAAACAGACTTGCGATAGCTGCCCGCATAAACAAAATAAATTATGATAAATAAAAAAGGCATAGAACTAATAAAAACTTTTGAGTCCCTGCACGACGGGGACCTTAAGGCTATCGGGCTGCAGCCCAAAATGGACCCGATTGGTATATGGACTGAGGGCTACGGCCGGGCCATGCGTGACAAGTCCGGGAAGTTTATAAAGGGTGCCGCTAATAAGAAACTGGCCTATGATAGTATAACTATACTTACCGAAGCCGAAGCTGAGAAAGCCCTTGTAAGCGATTTAAAAGTGTACGAGGACATAGTAGAGCGTAAAATAAAAATAACGCTCACAGAGAACCAGCGCGCAGCTCTGGTATCGCATACCTATAATACGGGAGGCTCTGCAACTTTGTTCAAGCTAATAAACGACAGAGTGGGAGAGAGAGCTGTTTATTTGTGGTTTACGACTAAATATATTACCGCTGATGGAGTAGCCCTCAAAGGCCTTGTAAGACGCAGGAAAGCCGAAGCAGATTTATTTTTTACGGTTTAAAGCTTTATATAAAAAATAATTTGTATATTTGGTTTTCGGTTAAACATAATAGTAAGGTTATTAGGTTTTAAAGCTCTCCCCGGTAACGTGGAGAGCTTTTTTAATTTACATGGATTATGAGATATATAATAGTAGTATTAGTGTGCGTGCTCTTATCGGGGTGCGACATACAAAAAGAAGCGTCTAAACGCAAAACGGAAACTTCTCTATCTGAGGACTGGGAGCAAAGGGAATTTAGGCCCTCGGCAGAGGTGCGATATAGCCCTCCTGCTAACGTAATACTCCGGGACACTACGATAGTAATTGTTAACTCGGAAGGATCTAAAATAAAGCTGCAATACGACGAAAAAGGCGTTATGCGAGAGGCAGAATGTTTGCCCGCGCTTATCGATTTGGTTACAAAAATGTCTAAACAGTTCGATCAATCCGAAAAAGAAAAGCAAAAAAGTAAAACCGAAGAATTCTCGAGCACCTGGATTTTGTATATTGTAATCGGTTTGGCTGTTGCTATATGTTTTGGTTTTTTCCTTACCTTCAAAACAATTACTAAAAATTCAGCCGCTTTAACGGCTATTTTGGATAAAATCGGAAACACGTAAACAATAAATCTAAGCTCTTTGTTTACCTATTAGCCCCTTATTTTAAGGGGTTTTCTATTACTGTAAACTATATAAACAATAATATTATAAAATATATAATAGTAATTAATATAATAATATAGGGTAATAAAAAAATACATATTAGTATATAATATAGAGTTTTGACGTTTTTTGTGTTTATATTGTTTACGCTTACCAATTTGCTGATTGTCAAACAGTTAAACGTAAACGATAAAAATAATTTAAATTTTTTTAGTTTACACTTGTTTTGTATTTGTTTTTGGTTATATATTTGCCTCAAACAAAACAGATATGGTTAACCTCAAAAAAATAATTACAGATAAGAAGCTCGACAAGATCCAACTTGCAAAGGCTTTATTCCCCTCAGTACTGCACCCGGTATTGGCCCTTGACAGGGTACTATCGGAAAAAGTAGAAATGACAGCCGAGCAATACAGGATACTGTCCGACATAACGCAAATCCCCATAGGCTTTCTAATCTCTGACAAGTGGCTGGTTTATTCCGATAGCCCTAACAATATTAAATTTCTAAGAGGCGACATAGTGGCGATACTGAATACAAAGAACTGGCTAACCGTTGTACATGAGTACAGAGACGGGGCTTACCTACCTACCTACGAGGTAAAGGCACAGAACGCACCGTTAAAGGTTTTTCTGCAAGACCTTACCGACATGGTAATCTCAAACAACGTAACACATTTAAAATCCATAAAATAATAATCATGAGTACAATTAATTTATCAGTAGACTTAAACGAGCTTAACTCGGATCAAGTACAAGCTTTATCTAATTTTGTTTCGTCTTTCGACAAATTCAGTGCCGTAACCGGAGAGCAAAACGCTATAAAAGTTGATATCTCCGAAGAGGCTAAAGAAGAGCCGGTAAAAAAGACAAGGGCTAAGAAAAACACAACCGTACAGGCGGGAGAGTTTGCAGGGCAAGAACGTACCGAGTCGGTAGCTGACGAGTACCAAGCTGCGGCTAACCTTACGGTAGTAGATGCGACAGACGCAGAGGATGACGACATAATGGGCGATACCCCCGCAACTGCTAAAGCTTACTCCCTTGACGATGTAAGAGAGTTGGTAAAAGAAAAAGCCGTTAAGCACAGAGAGCTTATAAAAAACAGCATACCCGATTACGGCGGCACTAACGTAGCTACTATACCGGCGTCTAAGTACCCGGCTTTCGTTGAGTTCCTTAACGGGCTTAAATAGTGAATAGCCAGCTTAGGCAGCTTGTAAGGACTTACCTTAAAACCTTTAAGGCTAAGACACCGGAAGCGCAGGAGGCAGATATTAAAGCTGTCTCCTCGCAACTGGAAGTATACCAGGCTAACCGCCATGCAATGGCTACACACTATCAACAGGCTGCTATTATTTACCTAAGATACTTACGACGCATGGAACATAAAAAAGAAATACAGCACAGCGAGAGAGCGCACGCCCTCTTATCGGCTTCGAGTGCTTCACGCTGGCTCAACTGTACACCAAGCCCCCGCCTTGAAGAGGGTTTCCCTAACGAGAGCAGCAGCTTCGCAGAGGAGGGAACGCTTGCACATGAGCTGGCAGAGGTTTTTTTAAAAGAAGCTTTAGGCTTAACCACAATAAAGAAAGCGACTCTTAAAGTAGAAGAGATTACAGAGAACGCCCTATACTCTCACGACATGGAGGACTATGTTATGAAACACATAGACTACGTACTCGAGCAGTATAATGAGGCTATGCGCAAAGACAAGCTCGCCGTTATCCTGATAGAGGAGAGGGTAGATATTACGCACCTAATTGAGGACGGCTTTGGTACTTGCGACGTCATAGTGATAGCTAACGGAGTAATGGAGGTTATCGACCTTAAGTACGGCTTAGGGGTTCGCGTAGATGCTAAAGACAACAGCCAGTTAAAACTATATGCTTTAGGCGCATTAGAGGCTTACGACTTCTTATACGATGTACACACTGTTAAACTGACAGTAACGCAGCCTCGCATGGACTCGATAAGCTCGTGGGATATAACGGCCAAGGACTTAAGGGACTGGGGCGAAACCGTAGTTAAGCCTACCGCTAAAATAGCCTACTCAGGAGAGGGCGAGCAAAAGACGGGAGACTGGTGCCGTTTCTGTAAAGCCTCTGCCAGGTGCAAGGCTCAAAACGATTTAGCACTTGAAGCCGCTAAGCAAGCCTTTACCGATCCTAAGCTTTTAACCGACGAGGAGCTTGTAGAGATATACGCCAAAATACCTAATATTGAGAAGTGGTTTAAAGACGTCTCGGGGTATATGTATAAAGAGGCTTTAGACGGGAAAGCGTGGGAGGGCTACAAGCTGGTAGACGGCCAAGCCCGCAGAGCATGGGTAGACGAGGAGGCAGTAAAGGAGAAACTTTATGGAGAGTACAAGACCGAGGAGTATATTAACGCTAAGGTTAAAGGTATAGGCGACATTGAGAAACTGGTAGGTAAAAAGAATTTTCCTATTATGTTTGAAAACCTTGTCAAGTCTCCTAAGACTGCACCGTCTTTAGTTCCGGTAAGCGATACACGCCCAGCTATGGAGAAAACGGAATACTTCGCTGACGACTTCGAGGACGAACTTTAATAAAATAAAGTTTGCATATATTAAAAAATAATTTTACATTTACAATTCAAATATTAATAACGAAAATCACGTAATTATGTCAACACAGATCACAACGGGTAAAGTCAGGTTAAGCTACGCGCACCTATTTGAAGCGGTAGCAATCCAGGAGGGGCAACAAAAAAAGTTTAGCACGGCTATACTTATCCCCAAAACAGACAAGGCAACTATTAACGCTATCAACGCAGCAGTAGAAGCCGCTAAGGAAAAAGATAAAGGCAAGTGGGGAGGCAAAATTCCTGCACCTTCTTTATTGAAAACCCCACTAAGGGACGGCGACGAAGAGAAGCCGGACGATGAAAACTACGCAGGCATGTACTTCTTAAATGCATCATCTACAAAAATGCCTAAGGTAGTAGATAAAAACAAGCACGAAATTTTAGACGCTGACGAAGTATATAGCGGCTGCTTTGCAAGAGTAGTCCTTAACTTCTACGGCTTTAATGTTCAGTCTAAAGGTGTAGCCGCAGGATTACAAGCGGTGCAAAAGCTTGAGGACGGCGACAGATTAGGCGGCGGCGGTGTAAACATAGACGAAGCCTTTGGCGACGACGGAGACGACCTGTAGACTTAATAGTTGAAAGTATCTCAACTCCAACAGTAACAGAGTATAACTATAACTGCGGGCATATGTTTTAGCCGCTTGACATGGCGCTAAACAAATAAAACATTCTTTCGATTATAGAAGTTAATAATAGTCGGCCTTTAAAGTTAGGCACATAACTTGAAAAGAGTAGCAGGTTATTGGTATGGGCTTTATTGCCTGCGGGTTCGAGTCCCGCCTACTCTCAAATTGTTTCGATTATTGATTAAAGCCGACAAGGCGGCTTGCTAACGCGAACCTGTATCAGGGCCTTGTATTTGGGGGAGTAGCTTAATTGGATAAAGCAGAAATGGCCACAACGTTACAGGTTCGACTCCTGTCTCCTTCACAAAATAAAATCCCCCAAACCCTGCTTAAACTCAACATTAAGAATTTGATACTTTTTAATGTACTCATTAAGCGGGGTTTTTTACCTAATAACCTGACATGAAAAAAAACCTTTACTTAGATATTGAGACTTTCTCAAGTGTCGATATTGCCGACTGCGGTAGTTACAAGTATTTCGAGTCTTTAGACTTCGAGATATTAATGGTAGCTTTCGCCTTTGACAAAGAACCCGAGCAGATTATAGACCTTACTTGCGAGCCTTTCCCCGACTGGCTTAAAGCCGCTTTAGTCGACCCTTCTATTATCAAGCACGCCCATAACGCTAACTTTGAAAGACGCGCTTTTATCGCCTATGGCATAGAGACGCCGATAGAGCAATGGGAATGCTCACAGGTTAAAGCTGCTTATTGTGGCCTGCCTCTCCCCCTTGACGGAGTAGGTAAAGCTCTTAAGCTTGACAGCTCCGTAGCTAAAATATCCGAGGGTAAAGCTTTAATTAAATATTTCTGTTGCCCTGTTAAGCCTACTAAGGTTAACGGTATGCGATCACGTAACTTACCGCAACATAACCCGGAAAAGTGGGAACGGTTTAAAACTTATTGTATAGGGGACGTCAAAGCAGAGAGGGCCATATTAGACATATTGTCTATATACGAACTCCCACAATCCGAAAAAATAAACTACATACTCGACCAGGAGATAAACGACAGAGGCATTCTTATCGATTTGGGCATGGCGAAAAATGCCTATGAAATCGATAACCTTTTCTCTGCCGAACTCTATAAAAGGCTACAGGAGTTAACCGGCCTCGCTAACCCTAACAGCCCCGCCCAGTTAGGCAAATGGCTCGGGGATAAGTTGGGCGTATCTGTACCGAGTATAGCTAAAGAAGCTATCGAGAATTTACTAAAAGGCTGTAAAAATGAAGAGGTAGAAAGAGCCCTTAAGATTAGACAGCTCGGGGGTAAAACCTCAACAAAGAAATATTTAGCAATGCTAAACTGTGCCTGCGACGACAAGAGAGGTCGCGGGCTTTTCCAGTTCTATGGAGGCAACCGGACAGGACGTTGGGCAGGGCGTTTAATACAAATGCAAAATCTACCTAAGAACCATTTAGCCGACTTACAGGGTGCGCGTAATATAGTGGCGTCAGGGGATTACGATCTTATCACAATGCTTTATGACGACGTCTCAAGCGTACTGAGCCAGCTTATCCGTACCACGTTTATAGCTAAGCCCGGTCACACTTTTGCCGTAGCTGACTTTAGCGCGATAGAGGCGCGGGTTATAGCGTGGCTATCAGGGGAGCAATGGAGGCTTAGGGTTTTCAATACACACGGTAAAATTTACGAGGCTTCGGCCTCAAAGATGTTTAACATACCTATAGAGTCGGTTACTAAGACCTCAGACTACAGGGCGAGAGGTAAAGTCGCCGAGCTCGCTCTTGGCTTCCAGGGCTCAGTCGGAGCATTAATAAAAATGGATAAAGACAAAGAGATTAAAGAGTCAGAAATGCCCGGCATAGTGAAGAGGTGGAGAGCTGCGAGCCCTGCAATCGTACAACTTTGGAAAGATTTAGAGGGTTGTGCTTTAAGGGCTGTAAAGACCCGTAAGAAAATAATAACTATACATAAGGGCTTAGAGTTCGACTATGACGGCAACGTACTTACTATTAAATTACCTTCGGGGAGAAAGCTGTTTTATCAATCGCCAAGCCTTACGAAAAACCAATGGGGTAACGACTCATTAAGGTATAAGGGTATGGATCAGGAGACCAAGCAATGGGGCTATGTCGATACCTACGGCGGTAAAATAACTGAGAACATAGTACAGGCCATTGCCAGGGATTTGTTAGCCGAGGCTATGCTTAGAGTAAATGAGGCAGGCTTTGACATAGTCCTACACGTACATGATGAGGCCGCATGTGAGATACCTTTAACTGGGGCAGAGGCTTTGCTTACTAATTTATGTAATATAATGGGCGAGCGTGTAAGCTGGGCAGAGGGTTTACCCCTTGCGGCTGACGGCTACCTTACCCCGTTCTACAAAAAAGATTAATAAAAAGTGTTAAAGTTTTAAAACGTATTACATTTTAATATATCTTTACGCTATAATTAAAAAACCTAATATTATGGGCTTTAAAGAGAGACTTAACAGCTTAAAAGATTATACAACTCTTGTTTATAGCGATGTTACTTTAGACAGACTTATAAAAGATTTGGAAACAGCGCACTACGTAGAAATACCAAAAAAAAGACCGAGTAAAAAAGTTGTAAAATCCCCATCTTTTAAAGTAGATATAACAGAAAACGGTAAATCTTATAACCTTAGTTTTAATACAGAGAAGGAACTCGAAAATTGGACCAAGATTAAAGTTAAAAGCAGGGCGGATATTATAGACGCCGCTTTTGGAAAACGCCCTAAATGGGTAGATAAATTTTGGGAGGCTGAGAGAAAGCAGAAAGTTACAGAGGCTTTTGGGGCTTTTGAGATTAAGATAACAACCACTTAAAATATAATTATGGCACAACACACACGACCGGAACGCTCCGACAACAGGGGCGGACATAAGAAAAAAACTACTACAAAGAAAATGTTTACCCACAGGGTAGAGGAGAGCAAGCACGAGGAGCTGCACCGATACGCCGATAAGCTTAACGAGGAGGTAAAGAATGGAATACCCACATTTACAATAAGTGAATTTAAAGAAGGGGCTGAAACTTTTACACCTTCTTTAAAACTTAGCTGGTGCGAGGCAAAGCTCAAAATAGAAAATTTAAGGCAAAAATTTTGTGGAGATAAAACAGTATATTTCGAAATAGTAAAGAACGAACCATGCAACACGACGGAAAAATAAATATCGCTACCGGCTTTAGTGCCAAGTCCACCGTTTGGAAAAATAAAACTTGGAATTGGTCGGACTTCGTCGCAAGGATTAAAGAGCCTAACCATACTAACGAAACCTTTAAGGAGTTCATAGGCGCAAGCAAAGAAGAGCAAAGCAAGATTAAGGACGTAGGCGGCTACGTGGGGGCTTACCTGAGAAACGGAAAGCGCAGCCCCTCTAACGTTGTACACCGTCAACTCGCTACACTCGATATTGATTTTGCACATTTAGACTTTTGGGACGACTTTACTATGCTCTTCGGTTGCGCTGCTATCCTGCACGGAACGCACAAGCATTCAGATTTAGACCCGAGATACAGACTGTTAATACCTTTAAGCCGTGAGGCCACCCCTGACGAGTATGTAGCCGTAACACGTAAGATCGCCGGGCTCTTAGGTATAGAACTTTTTGATAATACTACCTTTGAGACTAACAGGCTTATGTTTTGGCCCTCTACACCGAAAGACGTCGAGTACTATTTCGAGTATCAGGACGGTCCCTGGATAGATGTAGACGCAATGCTTGAAAGTTATATAGATTGGAAGGATACCAGCCTATGGCCGACAGCAGATAAGAAAATAAGGGAGCTTGCCGGAGCTATGCAAAAGCAGGAGGATCCGTTAACTAAGTCCGGTATAGTCGGGGCTTTCTGCCGTACCTATACTATTAGCGAGGCGATAGCTAAATTCTTATCGGAGGAGTATATCCCGACTATTAAAGACGACCGTTACACCTATACCAAAGGCTCAACAGCCGCCGGGCTTATGGTGTACGACGATAAATTTGCGCACTCTCATCACGGTACTGACCCATGTAGTGGCAGGACTTGTAATGTTTTCGACCTGGTGCGCCTTCACAAGTTCGGGCACTTAGATAACGAGGGGGGCACCCAGCGCCCTAAAAGCTTCGCAGCTATGGAGGACTTTGCCCGTGCTGATAAAGAAGTTAAAAAGACTATAGCCGTAGAGGTATTAGAGGACAACAAATATGATTACTTTGCCGACGATGTAGAAAACGTTGAAGGGGACCAGGACAATATCGAGTGGATGACAGAGCTTGAGGCAGACGCCAAAGGCAAATATTTATCAAGTGCCATTAATATAAATACTATCTTCTCTAACGACCCGAGGCTTAAAGATACTTTCAAGCGCAACGACTTTGACGGTAAGCGCTATGTGTTTCGCTCGCTGCCCTGGCGCAAGGTTACAACTCCCGAGCCGATTAAGGACGTAGATTATAGCGGACTGCGCAACTATATTGAGAGCATTTACGGCATAGCCGGGACGCTTAAGATAGACGACAGCCTCGCCCTCGAATTTGAAAAGCAGAGTTTCCACCCTATAAAAGATTATCTTAAGGGTTTAACGTGGGACGGTATAGAGCGTATCGATACTTTACTTATTGATTACTTCGGGTGCCTGGATAATATCTACACACGAGAAGCAAGCCGTAAGACTTTAGTCGCAGCAGTTAAGAGGGTATTCTTACCCGGTTGTAAGTACGATAACGTCCTTACCCTCGTAGGTCCGCAGGGGACTAATAAAAGCACCTTCTTTAAGAAGCTGGGCCAGGATTGGTTTAGTGATACCTTTATGACGGTGCAGGGTAAAGAGGCATTAGAGCAGATACAGGGGAGTTGGATAATAGAAATGGCTGAGCTGGCAGGGCTGCGCAAGGCAGAGGTCGAGGCGATAAAACATTTTACCTCTAAGCAACAGGACGAGTTTAGACCGGCCTACGCCCGCACCTCGGAGGTATATAAAAGGCAATGCATATTCGTAGCTACTACAAATAAAAAAGACTTCTTAACAGACCCCTCGGGTAATCGTAGGTTTTGGCCTATTGAGGTTATAAGAGAGCGCAGGACAAAAAACGTTTGGACAGATTTAGATGCAGAGGTCAATCAGTTATGGGCCGAGGCTATGCAACTCTTTAAGAACGGGGAGAATGTTTTCTTTAGCGATCAAGCCGAGGAGCTTGCCCTTAAGGAGCAGCGCAAGCACTCCGAGACAGACGAGAGACGCGGTATAATTGAGGACTACTTAGACGCCCGACTTCCCGAGGACTGGGACAAACTCGATATTTACGAGCGCAGGCAACACCTTGACAGTCCCGCAGCTAAAGAGGGCAGACTTCGGGAGGTTGTTTGTATGGCCGAAATATGGTGCGAGTGCCTCGGTAAGAACAAGGAGGACATGAGCCGATACAACACCCGCGAGATTAACGATATAATGAAGTCGTTAGAGGACTGGGACTACCACGCAACTACTAAAAACTTCGGCTATTACGGCAAACAGAAATATTACTCAAGACAAGAATTATAATGTATAAAGGTAAAATAATATTAGACGCTTGTTGCGGAAGTAGAATGTTTTGGTTTAATAAACAAAACCCCGATACCTTATACGCCGACATACGAGAAGAGTCCCACGTTCTTTGCGACGGGAGGGAGCTACATATAAAACCCGACATAGTTTGCGATTTTAGAGCAATGCCTTTTCCTGACGAGGTTTTTAAATTAGTGGTTTTTGATCCTCCGCATTTAAAGAATGCCGGGCCTAACGGCTGGCAAGGTAAGAAATACGGCATACTGTCCGATAATTGGAAAAACGATATAATGCAAGGTTTTTCTGAATGCATGCGGGTGCTTGAGATAGGGGGAACTTTGATTTTCAAATGGAACGAGGACCAAATTAAAGTAAGCGAAATACTAAAGGCAATAGGATATGTTCCTTTATTTGGGCATAAGTCCGGTAAGCAACAAAAAACCCACTGGCTAACCTTTATAAAAGAGGACGAGTTATGAAAACCTACACGGTTGCCGATATCGCCAGCTTTAGAGGCTGCACACTTAATACAGTTAACGGCTGGATAAAGCTTAACAGGGTAACCCCGGACTTTAAAGACAGCCGAGGCGTTAGGCTGTACGGGTATAAAAAAGCTTCTTACTTACTGGAAACCAGCCCACAATACTTAAGGCAAGGTAAAATATTTAAGTGTATCGATATGCATATACAAGGTATGCCTGTAGACGACATAGCGGAGGAGTGCCGATTATGCACGGTTACGATACTTAAACTAATAAAGGCCTTTAAGGAGACAGGAGAGATAACCCTTGAGAGCAAATTAAATTTTATACTATGAAAAAAGATAGCATAGAGTCGGAGAAAGTACTTGAAAAGAAACTACACGACAAAGTCAAAGCGTTAGGAGGCTGGACGCTTAAGCTCCTGCCCACCTTCGTAAGCGGCTTACCTGACCGGCTTGTTTTGTACCAGGGTAAAGCTACCTTTATAGAGCTTAAGAGTACAGGCAAAAAAGCACGCCCGGACCAACTCTCAATACATAGAAAGCTCGAGGGCTTCGGCTTCGAGGTTCACGTTATAGACAGTACCGAGGGAATTATTAATTTTGTAAACAGTTTAGAGTTATGATAATAGCATACATTGCGCACCCAGTAGGCGGAAACGTCGGGGGTAACATAGAAAAAATATTAAGGATAGTAAGGGAGATAAATTTACAGGAGCCGGACGTAGTGCCCTTTGTGCCTTACCTGGCCGACATCTTGGCTATGGACGACGCCAATCCGATAGAACGTGAAAGAGGTATTAAGAATGATACCCACGTACTAAAGAACGGAGGTGTAAACCAAATACGTTTATACGGCCACAAGATAAGCTCCGGCATGAGAGCAGAGTTAAACCTTGCCAAGTCGTTAGGTATCGAGGTGCGGTGCAGCGAACATTTAAAAGCCGAATTATGAAATACATGGGGAGTAAAAGAAAAATAGCAGCCGAAATACTGCCTATTATTCTCTATGGCCGAAAACAGGGCCAGTATTATGTCGAGCCCTTCGCCGGAGGACTAAACACCTTGATACAAGTTAAAGACTTACGAATAGGGGCCGATATAAACGATTGCTTAATAGAATTTTATAAAGCTGTATGCAAAGGCTGGCTGCCTCCTATAAGAATAGAAAAGGAAGAGTACTACGCTATTAAAGATAATCCAGGTTTAAATAAACCTTTGACTGGGTGGGCGGGCATTTTCTGCTCCTATGGCGCAAAATGGTTCGGGGGTTTTATTAGCGACTATCAAGAAAATAAGAGGCTTAAAAGCGGCAGATTACCTAATCATCAAGACGAGTCTTATAACAGTCTGCTTAAGCAGCGCGCTTTATTTAAGGATGTGGACTTCAGAGTCTCAAGTTATGAAAATTTAGAGATACCTCCTAATAGTATTATCTATTGCGACCCTCCCTACAGAGGTACAACAGGGTACAAAGATAAGTTCGACCACGATGCTTTCTGGCAATGGTGTAGAGATAAGTCAGCAGAAGGGCACGCAGTTTACATAAGTGAGTACTCTGCGCCGGAGGACTTTATTTGTGTGTGGCAAAAAGAGCTAAGTAGTCAGCTCTCCGCCAATACAAAACCAGGAGGCTCTAAACTTTCTATTGAAAAATTATACACTTATCTATAATGAACGAAACCAACCTACACAACTACCAGCACCGGACAGTTAACCACATTATATCCAACAAGCACGCTGGGGCTTTCCTGGATATGGGACTTGGTAAGACTGTAAGCACCTTAACCGCCATTAAGAAGTTAATGTACGAGGAGTTAGAAATCGACGCCGTGCTTGTGATCGCCCCTAAGCGGGTAGCCGAGTCCGTATGGTCTGCCGAGCTTGCTAAGTGGGCGCACCTTAAAGGCCTGACTATATCAAAGATTGCAGGCGATGAAAAGAAGCGTAAGGCAGCTATAAGGACTAAAGCCGATATATACACCCTTAGCCGTGACAACGTCGTATGGTTCCAAAGCACTTACCAAAGCGTTAAGGTTTTCGGTAAAGACGTTATGCTCGTTATTGACGAGAGCAGCAGCTTTAAAAATCAGGCGTCTAAACGTTTCAAAGCCCTTAAACATTTACAGCCTGATTTTGCAAGGGTTGTGATACTTACCGGGACGCCTGCCCCTAACGGCTTAATGGATCTTTGGAGCCAGCTATGGCTGTTGGACCGTGGCGAAAGGCTGGGCAAGACTATAAGCCTATTCCGTGAGCGTTGCTTCACTAAGAGTTATAACGGCTTTACTTATGAACTTAAACAGGACCGCGAGAAGGATATACACAACGCTATTAAGGATATAGTTATCTCTATGAAAGCCGAGGACTATTTAGACTTACCGCCGGCAATCTACAATAATATAGATATAACCCTGCCACCTTCAGTTATGGATAAGTACCTGGCCTTTGAGCGTGATAGGGTTATGGAAATGCTTAACAGCGAAACCGAGATCACAGCTATGAACGCTGCAGCATTAAGCAACAAGCTGTTGCAGTTTGCAGGGGGTGCTGTGTATGACGAGGACAGGACAGTACATGAGATACACACCCTCAAGCTGGAAGCCGCCGAGGAGGTTGTAGAAGCCGCCAACGGCAAGCCCGTCCTTATGGCTTACACCTACAAGCACGAACTCGATAGGCTTATGGTTAAGCTTAAGGCCTATAAGCCCGTTAAGCTTGAGAGCGACCAGCATATAAACGACTGGAACGCCGGCAAGATACAAGTACTTTTAATGCATCCAGCCTCAGGAGGGCACGGCCTTAACTTGCAAGACGGCTCTAATATTGCGTTGTGGTACTCTTCTAACTGGTCGCTTGAGTTATACCAGCAGTTTAATAAAAGACTTGACAGGCAAGGGCAGCAGGAGCGCGTTATCATTAACAGGCTGGTAGCGTTAGGCACAGAGGATGAGCGTGTTATAGCCGCACTCGATAACAAGGCCGACACACAGGAGAGCCTTATGCAGTCGATAAAAGCTAAGATAGAGAAGTACTCTAATATGTTAAAATAGTGTTAAAGTTTTAAAACGTATTACATATTAAAATAAGCGGTGTATATTTGTACTCAGATAACAACTAATAAACTTCAATATTATGAAAACTACAACCACAAGAGACACTAACACCTCGTTTTTCAAAGTAATTAAAAACGGCGCAGGATCTGAATTTTCAAGAAAAATAGAAAAGGGCTCGCCTGAATACGGAAACGCCTGTAACCTATTTCACAAAAATGGTATTGAGTTATCTGTCGGAAATTCAGTATCGGTATAATGCACCACGTCGATAAACTTTAACAACCACCACGCTATTTAAGAAAATAGCATAAAACCTTAAATTATGAAAAACTTAATCCTTTTACTCGCCCTCGTGCTGCTAAGCTCATGCGATGCTGACAGCCAAACACCTGTAACGCCTGAGAACGTTGCACACGTAACTCAAACACCTGTGCCGGCGCACATGGTCGGAGAGTATAGAGCTATCGAGGGACACGACTACTCAAGCAATAAGCCCTATGAGCAGGGTGCGGTCTCTATAACTTTAGAAGCTATAGAGGTAAGCTTATCGCAGCACAGCTACAGCCTAAACCTTAGCGACTATGCTACTACCTCAAACCTTTTAGAGGACTGCTATTATGACATATATGTAAACGGTGTTGTAATCAGGATAACCGACTTAGTTGCTAAGTACGGAGAGATTCGCATAAAGATAGACGGGGTAACTATCGCCATACTTAAGAAGGTAGTAGACACGCCGCAAGAGCCCGAGCAACCTAACACACCTGTAATAATAAACTAACCTTATGACTTACGAGCAACAAATAGAGGCGGTACTAAAGCTATCGCCTTGCATCACGAGAGCCGGCGCAATATCAATCTTAAAAACTTTAGACTATGACAATTGAAAATGTATCAATCGGGGATAGGTTTAATACTTCTCGAGGGGTTTTCGAGGTAATAGACTTTAGAGAAACCCGGTCTTTAGTTTCAGGTGCCTTAACTAAATTAGTGGTACGGGCAGATAATATATCTACTGATATGCAAGCAGAGTTTTCACTGCAAGAGGTAAAACGCTCCCGCATAGTATGAAAAACCCTAAACAATAACCTATGGAAACAATTAACCTTGAACAAATAAAAAACCAAGTGGCTAAAAAACACGGGTTTAAAGCATGGAAAGATGTAGGCGTTATTTACAGATACATCTATACAGATGAAATTGCCGAGTATTACGCCCAACAATGCTGTGATGAACAGATAAAAGCATGTTGTGAAAATGCAAAAATACATGAAGACTGGAATGCAGACTATACTCAATGCAATTATTATGTTGATGAAGATTCTATCCTATCTACCCCTAACGTAGTAAAACCGTGAGAGCCTTTAAACTTCTTAAGGACTGGGTAGACGCCTCTCGAGCAGTTGACAGGCATAACGTGGCTAACCTTGTGTTAGTGGACCTTAACTACCATCACGGCGAGAAGCTGCCGACCGAGGACGTTATAGCGATATTCGAGGAGGTAGAGCAGAGATTAACCGAGGCACTTAAAGCCCGGAGGGAGGAAATAACACAAGAGTTACACAGTATAAACGAATACCTTTTAAAAAGATGAAAAGAACTATAATAGTAGGACGTCCCGGATCCTTCGCAAGTAAGAAAGCTTTAGAAATTGCAGGGCTAAAAAACACCCTCATTGTATCGGATTTAAGTTTTAAACACGTTGACCGAGATACAAAAGCTATAATATTTGAGAACGTTAGATTTAAAGACACCTTACAAGTACACAACCTTATGATGTGTGAAGCTATCGAGTTTCGCCCTGTCTATGAAAAAGGGAAAACTTCTATAACGCCACATTTAGTATTTATAACTGACAACCTGCCGAAGTGGGTAGAGACTATCTATAAACCCGAAATTATAAGAATATGAAACACTTAATTATTTTACTGGCTTTGTTTGGGCTAACGTCCTGCAAGCAACACGAGCCTAAATACGTCGGATGCGTCGAGCAGGAGTTTAGCATAAGCTACGTGGACGAGAGAGCGCCTAAGCTGTTTACCTATGTATGGTACAGAGATAAGGTAGTAGAGTCTTGGGGCGACGAGGTGGGTAACATTACCGACTCATTAGCTCAGGCTCGCAGAGACGAGGGGCTTGCCCTTCTCAAGATAATAAAGGAGATAAACGTTAAACCGATAACACTTAATAAGCATGGAAAGTAAACAAGTATTGGAACCAGGGACTACGTATTTTATAGACGCTACGGAATGCCATAGAGGCGTATATCAAGGAAAGAAAGAAGGTATTTTGTTTTTCGAGCCTTTGGATAGGGTAGGCTACGCGAGAGATGACAAAGGCCGTGTTATGTTTTATGACAACGGATATAAATATAAAGAGGTAGCCAATGGCGATTAAAATCCTATACTATGACTGCGAGACTACCGGCACCGACGAGCGTAAGCACGGCATACACCAGCTTAGCGTCTACATGGAAATAGACGGGAAGGTAGTAGAGACTATCGACTACAAGGTAGCACCACACCCTAAGGCAGCGTGTGTGCCGGAAGCCCTCGCGGTAGGGCAAGGTGTAACCGAGGAGCAGATAAGGGCGTACGAGCCTATGGAGGTTGTTTACCGCCGCTTTGTCGCTATGCTGGCCAAGTATGTAGACAGGTACGATAAGAAGGATAAAATCTACTTATGTGGGTTTAACTCTGCCGACTTTGATAACCGCTTCTTAAGGGCTTGGTTCAAGCATAACGGAGACAGCTACTTCGGTGCTTACTTCTACGGCGAGGACTTAGACGTCAGGATCCTTGCAGCGCAGTACCTGCTTAAAAGGCGTGGGCGCATGGAGAACTTCAAGCTTATGAGCGTTGCCCGGGAGCTTGGCATAACGGTAGACGAGAGCAGGCTGCACGACGCCTTATACGATATTGAGCTAACCCGGGCTTGTTATCGGATTGTAACGGGTTTAGACGAGGAGGAACTTTAAAACTAATATAGATATGTCAAAAAGAGATTTAACGATTTACGTAGACGAAGTGATGAGCTCAGCTTACGCACATCAGGTAAAAGTAGAGCTTTCCGGAGCCAAGATAAACGAAGTTATGGAGCATTTTACTGTTAAAGAGGTTATAGAATACTTCGGCGCGGAGGACGTTTTAGCAGAAATAGAAAAAGAAGAGGTTTTAAAATACTTCGGGATAGATTTAATTTAGTCGGAGAGTAAACAATAACTTTTATTAAGTGTAAACAATACTAAAATTATTGTTTACGCTTTTCTTTTGTCTGGTAGCAAGGGTTTAGCGGTTGTGTAAACAAAGTAAACAATACTTTGAGAAAAACTTTAGCGCAGTGTTGCAACTATATCACACCAGGTGGTCAAAATGTTATAAAAATGTGTATAAAATGTAAAGCGTTTAACAACAGCAGTTTAATGTAATCGGGGCGTAAACAGAGAAACAAGATTTTAGGTTTGATTGTTTACCACTTTAGCTCAGTAATGACGGGCTTTTACTATTACTATAAACAATATAAACAATAATAATATAAAATATATAATTAATAATAATATAGTATTATATAGTGAAAAAAAATACATATAATTATATATAATATAGTGAAAGTTGTTTTTTGTTGTTTACATTGTTTATTTGAACGTTAACCCCTGTAAACATTGGGGTTTATAAAGAAACAACAAAATTTTCATTTGTTTATTTGCATTATTCGATACAGGTTTGATATATTTGCAAGTATGAACCCACGCAAAGAAATCATAATAACGAACATACTCGAGGAGTTAACAAAGGGTATAACCTTTAGCGACTGCCACGAACTTATGGATATGATTTGGGATTTACCCCGGACCACGTTTACGAAGTATTGGGCAGAGGCTAACAAGCGTTTTAACGTGGTAAACGAACGCACACAGGCAAAAATAATGGCTTTGGTAGAGGACACCGCAGAGGAGCGGCAAAAGCTCGGTATATTGAACAAAATGGAGCGAATGAAAATCCTCAGCGATATAGCCAAAGGCGAAATACCGCTTAAAAAATACATAGTTGCTGACGGCGTTATACAAGAGCGCGACATAGTGGCAGACTACAACGACAGAAAGGCTGCTATCGCAGAGCTAAACAAGATGGACGGCGACTATGCCCCGGTTAAAAAAGACATTACCTCAGGGGGTGCAAGCTTAGCCCCGATTAACTTTCAAATCGTTTTAGACGATGAGGAGACTTAAGCTATCTAAGAAGCAGACCAAAGCCTGGCACCTGCTTTTTGACGCTAAAACCCTGTTTGTCGGCTACGGTGGCGGCGCATACTCTGGTAAGTCCTACCTCATGTGCTATTGGCTTACGTTCATGAGCTGCAGCTACGCCGGTACAGCTTGGGGCCTGGGGCGTAAAGAGCTGATCACGCTTAAAAAGACCACGCTTGTAACGCTTTTCAAGGTGTTTAACGAGATAGGGCTTGTAAATGATCAGCATTATAACTACAACCAGCAGCTAAACAAAATAATCTTTTGGAACGGCTCAACTATCTACCTCCTAGATACGGCACATAAGCCCAGTGACCCGCTTTATGAACGCTTCGGAGGGCTTGAACTTACCGGGGCGGCTATTGACGAGAGCGCGGAGACAGACCCTAAGGCCATAGATATACTCTTTACCCGTTTAGGCCGGTGCTTAAATGATCAATACGGCATAAATAAGAAGCTGCTCGAATGTTTCAACCCGGCAAAGACCCACGTCTATACCCGCTATTACAAGCCCTGGAAGGATAACAACGAGCCGGAGCATAAGCGTTTCATACAGGCCTTGCCTACCGATAACCCGAGCCCGGACGTCGCAAGCTATATCGAGGGTATTATGCTTACCGGGGAGCAGGCGACTATCGAGAGGCTTATAAAGGGTAATTTTGAGTATGACGACAACGTCCTTGCCTTACTACCGAGTTACGACAGCATTTGTAATATATTTACTAACAAGTTTATAGAGGGTACAGGCAAGCGTTACATGAGCTGCGACATTGCTTACATGGGCGCTGACCGCTTCGTAGTGACGATTTGGAACGGTTTTAAAGTCGAGAAGGTAATCGCTATCGACAAGATAGATGAGACGGCAATCGGGGGGAGGCTTGTAGAGCTTGCAGAGTTCCACAAAATACCCTACTCAAATATCGTTTATGACGCTGACGGCCTGCGTAAGTTCACAGCCAACAGCATAAGTAAGCTTACAGCCGCTAAGCCGTTCGTCAATAACTCTGCCGCGATAAAAGATAAGCAGTATGGCAACTTTAAGACCGAGTGCGCTTTTAAGCTTAAGGGCTTAATCGAGGCTAACGGCATTTATATCGAGGATCAAACCTACCGCAAGCAAATAATGGCAGACTTAGAGACTATTTGCAGGGAGCCAATGGACGACGAGCTTAAAATCAAGCTGGAAAAGAAGAGCAAGCACAAAGAAAGAACCGGTAGCAGCCCCGATTTCTTTGATAGTTTGCTTATGCGAATGTATTTTGAGGTAAAAAACGTTGGCGGCTGGGTATAATTTTGTATATTGGCCGTCTAAAATCTAATAAACATGAAAAATAAAAAGCAATTGGTTGCTTTCGGCAACTACCTTTTGGGTAAAGAGCGTGCTAAAAGCGTTGTAAACGAGACATCTAAGAACAAAGTTACACATGCGGACTTAGAAAACTTTAAAGAAATTTGCAAGAGCCAAAAAGAAGTTGTAAGTTAGCAGCTCGCTACTGATAAAAACATTAAACCCCTTTCATTTGTAGCGAGTGACTGGGGTTATTTTAATTTACGACATTATGAAAAAAGTATTTAACATTTTAGGACCCTTGTTTTTATTAGCGTGCTTCTTTACAGCTTTACTCTTTAACTTCGGCTTAGTCAAAGAGAGCGCACTTGTTGTATTTCTTTCGTATGCCAGCTACTTCTTTGTAGGCTCTGCCTGCTTAGTGGCTTTAATTTGGTTCTGCATAGGTGTTACCAACCTAATAAAATTCTATTACGAGGTGTGGAAAGATAAGCGAGAGTATGAAAAAGAACGTTAAAAAATTAGTCCTCAATAACGAGGACTTTTTAGCTAAGGGGGTAAAGATAGGCTTCACAGTTGACGACATTATGGCAGAGTTTAACGCCTACGACTGGCTTGATCTGACGACTACGCCTATCGAGCAGATAGCTGAGGACTTTAAAAAGCGTCTTAACTTCAACAGTACCGAGACTATCCTTGTTAAGGGCTACGTTTATAAGTTCTCGCAGGCCGTCAAAGAGCTTAGCGCCCTTGTAGATGAAGTCCATAAGTCTTATAACATACCAAGCAAAGGCGGCGTAAGCAACCCGCATATAAACCTGTACTATTATCTCAAGCTTTGGGCTGATAAAAAGTGCCTGCCTGTAAATTATCACGAGACAGACTACAATAAAAGAAAGCTATTTAATTTTTATACAATTTTATTTGATATATTTGCAGATAAGCTGACCAATTATAACGCGTATCACGCTCAAAAGCAATAACCTTATGGAAATAGTAAAGCGTATTTTATACGACCCTCTGCTTATAATCGAGTGCGTGTTATGGATAGGGTTTATAGTTGTGCTTATTATGTCGGTAAAGCTTGGCTTAGAAGCCGACAAAGACATTAAAAAGTTTAAAAGTAAATAGCCATGCCAATATTAAAACCTATAGACGTCGATTATGTTTGCCCTGCACCCGGGGCAAGCCTTGACGACATATTTAAAAATATGTTCGGCTTTAACGATATTAAGTTTATACAGACAGATGCAGCCGGGGCACACCTTCCAGGTGTTGACCCCTACTCGTTTTTCGCCGTTAACAGGGTTTTAGCTATCCGTCCTATTGAGACAAAGCCGTCTAACCGCTACAGCTCTGCAGCTTACGACTGCCTGCTTACTATCGGCCGTGCAGTTGATCCCTCATTAGAGATAGAGACTATAAACGTAGACGGGCAATTTGACACGATAACCGCGCAGTTTATGGACTTAGGGTTTATAAACACCCTTAAGAGTTATTTCACGTGCTGCGATTACCGTGTGCATATTATAAGCGTCGTACCTATATGGAACAGCGTTAAAGCCGTTAAGCCTGTAAATCACTCAGGCGTAGAGATTAATTTAACCGTGACGATATGAGCGATATAGGAGACGAAATATTGGCAAGTATTCTAAAAGGGGTTTTAGTTATATCTTTAATATTAGGGGTTATTATTTTCGGTATTTTCGCCTTAATACATTATATACTATGACAGTAGAGGACGCCATACAGTTAGAAATAATAGAGCCGTTAAAGGCTGCTATCGTTGCTAACGATATGGTTGCTACAAGAGCCCTACTCAACTCTGTACGCTGGCAAAAGAATGAGAGCTTTGGACAGTTGAGCTATGATATTATAGCACTCGACTATATCGTAGGACTGGACGCCGGGGTAGAACCTGGAGAGACGCCTTTCCCTACGATAGAGGCTCTCCAAAAATGGATAGCTGCAAAGGGATTAGATTTAAACCCGTATGCAGTTAGAAACTCAATTATCGCAAATGGCACAACCTGGTACAGACAGGGGGGCTCACATATAGTAACGGACTCGATTAACGCCGAAGCCTTTAACAAGGTTATAACGTTAGCAATGCCGGAAATTAAAAATGAAATAATAAGCACATGGCAATTACTTTTCAAAAACAGCCTTTAGAGTTCTTTAACGTTAACGAGCCCGCTATATTTGAGTTTACCTCTGATGAGGATTTAGGCGTTAACCCTAACGACCTGGTAGCAGACTTAGAACTGCGCAACCTATGGACCGGGGACTGGTACGTCATTAAAAACATCTTGCCTAACTACCGATCGGGTGTTTTCCGTGTTGATGTATCGGGCTATATAAAAAGCATGTTGTTTACAAAGTTTGACTATAGCTGGGATTTACGATTTGGATCAATACAACGTTTCTCTATAGGGGTAAGCATACACGCTGAGAACGGTGCCGATATTTTCGGCGACGCTTTCGTATTTGATACCGGCTATATCTTTGACGAGACTTTTATTTTTGCCGAGGAGACGCCAAATGATACCGAGGTTAACGACGGATTTTACCCTATCGTCGGTATGACGTACCGCTCCGAAGAGCCTAAGCCTACAAAAGACGCCGACCTTGTTAATATTTTATCCCCTAAGTATGCGGAATTCGCCAAAGGCTTTACAAATACCCTTAGCGTCTTTGTAGGCGAGGTTTTAGACGGCTTGCCAAAGTCTATTATAGTGGGAGGTGTATCTAACGCCCTGCCTACTCTAAAAGCTGTAAGAGCCGGAGGCATAACCTCAGCACAGATAGACAAGATGTACCTACCGGAACGTATAACAACTACTTACAATAATAACGCTATAGAGGTGTACGGTATAAGCTACAAAGAGAGCGACTGTGAGGATACCCTGCAATTTAGATTTTATAACTCTTACGGAGGCTTTAGCTACTTCTACACACCAAAAGAAGCGCAGGAGGCGGGCAGAGGTAAGACGGCATTTATAAATAACGCTTTTTACAACCAACAAGACAACAAGAGTGCCCAGGTACAGCGATCAGCCGAGTACTCAGAGACGTTAAATCTATCAGGTGTTAAGCGTATAGAGCTTGCCGAGCTTTTTAGGGAGTTGTTACGCTCTCCAAAAATAGAGGTTAATCTGCCTCACGGCTATACTGAGTGCGAGGTAAAGGGTAATTTTAGGGAGAGACAGCTTGATTTTGAATACAGCCTCGTAGTTACGACGTCTAACCCTGACATTATGACGCTATGATAGAGATTTACCGCAAAGGTTTTAGACTTGATATACCCAGCACCCAGGTAGTAACGTTTAAGAAAGCGCAAAACCTTAATGGTGTACAAAACCGCTATAGTTACTCTAATACTCTTTCAATAGAAAAGACAACCAATAACAAGAGGTTGCTTGATCTTACCGATTTACCTATGGGTAAAGCCCAAACCATGCAAAACGGTTACGAGGTGGACGTGGTTTTGAACGGGTCTATACAACTACGTAACCAAATACTTAAGATTACCAAAGAATCACGCGATAAAGTAGATTTATACCTACTCTTTTCTGAGAGTAGCCTTGTCGCTACTCTGAAAGCTACGTATATTAACGAGGTTGTAAAGGATATAAAGTATAAAAAGACCCGTGACGACTTTGCTACACGTGCCTTTTTTGGCTTTGATACTATAACACCCTCGGTTTTTGTGCAAACACAGTCCCCGGCAGGGCAGTACGTAGCCGAGGAGATGCCTCTGCTTATTAATTTGCAGTGGCTGGTATTAAAGATGTTTACCGATAACGGTTATACGGTGTACGGGGATTTCACGCTTGACAGCAACACTATAAAAGAGTACTACGTAGCCCCTAATCAGGGGGTTTACCAGGTTTATAGTGGTAGCGGCGACGGTTTCTCTCCGGTGTTTGACGCCAACCTTACGGCTTTTGATTTGCTTAACCAAACGTTGGCATATTTCAACTGCTACGCTACTACTGACGACACTTACCGCACGGTGGTTATAAACCAATGGTCCAACCTCAGTAATTACAAGACGTCTTTTAAAGACTACTCGCGTTTTTTTGTGGACTATCAGGATTTTACTTTTCAAAGCCGTTTAGCTAAGCGTAACGAAATGAAGTACAGCGATAGCGAGGAGACTTTTAACTCTTATTTTAGCAACCCCCTGAGCAGCGAGGACAGCGCGACATATCTCGACTCTAAATTTGGCTCAGGTAGTACCATGTTATTTGACGATGCCGAGGTAAACGACGACGGCACAATAGCTCTAAGGGCTAACGGGGAACTGGGCGAAAGTTCGGCCATAAGGATATATAAAATATCCCCTGATTATAGCTATTTTTATGTGTATGAGGACGGCTTTAAAGGCTTTGCTCCGGTACAGGCACGGCGTGCCCTGTCAGTAAGCATGCGCGAGGTGTTTAATACCTTCCATAAAACATATACAGAATTTATCTTAACGCCGCTTATCCAAAATGTTATATTTAGGTATGACGATATATTTGCTACCGACTTCTCTATGACAGAGGTTTTTTTCGTTGAGCAGCAGTCGAGCTACTGGATCCCTTTAGAGATAAACTTCTCTACTAAAAAGGACCAGATAGCCGTTAAATCGATGCTGGTTAAACAAAGAAAAGTGCCAAGCCCTATACTTAATAATTTTAACGCTGTACTGCTTAATTTTAGGGAGCGCGTAGTATTTCCTGTTGAATATCTTTTAGCTATGTACCCTGTGCCGCCTAATGAGTACCCCTGGAGTGAGATAATATTTAAAAGCTATGATCAAAGTAAAAATAGCCTTTACGTTAACGGTGTTTTAGTCCCTGCTAATTCTTTGCCGCAGGCGTTCCCTATAGAGGGCATAGTTATAGAGTTTGAAGGGGACGAGCCGGGAGACACTATTCCGGACACTTTAACCGACTCTTTATACATACAGGCTATTGATAGTAATGGTGGTATATCTAACGATGCTTACATAACGTTGAAGCATACAGGAGTAGCGATATTGCAAAGCGACTTTATACAAAACGAACCTTACCACTTCGAGCAGCTAAACACAAATGCCGGAGGCCTAAGAATAAATATAATCGAGTATGTAGTGGGGCCACGCCCTAACCTTAACCAAACTATAACGAGTGTAGGCTTTGTCGATAGGACCGGCTCAAGCGTTCTCGAGGCTGACGACGATTTTAACCTTGTTGATCCTACCGAGATCTACACTAACGTTAAAGTTACTACGCCGGCATTCAATATGCGCATAAGGACGGCTAACATAGGATTAGGCAAGGCGCAAGGACGTGTAAGGCTTATGATCTCTTACGGCACCGCCTTAAACATTATACAGGAGTGGGCGGCTAACGATAACACCGATACGGTTATTAACGTGCCCTCTTACACACATACTAACTCTGTATCTGTAGTAGACGAAAAAATAAGAGTTTATTTTTGGATAGATTTTAAAAATTTAACAGGGTTTAACGGTATAGATTTTCAGCTTGATATAGAGGATTTCGGGGCGACAATAAAAACAACAAAAATATTTTAAGGATATGGCCGAGGAGATAGTAATAGGTAAACTTATAATAGACAATACTGATTTAGTCAGGGCGCAGCTCGAGACTAAACAGTCTATTATAGAGGTAGAGACTGCACAGAAAGCACTTAAAAAAGAAACTGACGGACTTACTACGGCCAACGAGCAGCAGCTACAGACTTTTATAAGCAATGAGGCTAAATTAAAAAGCCTTAAGGCTGAGTACGCCGCAAACCAAAAGACAGTGCTCGAGCTGCAACGCGCACAGTCAGGGCTTGACGCTGCCCTTAAGGAGAACGTCAAGACTCAGGACCAGGCAATAGCAAATACTAAAGCTCTTACCGAGGCACGCCGTAAAATCGACACCACTACAGTAGAGGGCACAAAGGCGATAAACGATATTAACGCTAAGATAGATGCAAATAATAAGCTCATTAATGGCAGCAGCTCCGCACTCGAGAAACAAAAGGCCAATGTAGGTAACTACCCTCAGCTTATGAGCGCTGTCAGCTCTTCTTTTGGTGGGGCCACGCAGTCCGTCATAGGCTTCGCCCAAAAAGGTAAAGACATATTAGACGAGTTCGGCGGCACTCTTGACAGGGTTAAGCAGGCACAGGAGGCGAGCGCAAAAGCTACTCAAGCCTTTGCTGTAGCTAAGCAGATAGAAGTAACAGCGACCGAAGCGTCTAACGCAGCAACCGAGAGAGCGACCGTTATAGGCTTTAGATATGCCGCAGGAGAGGCAACGCAGTCCGAAGCCCTTGCGGCTAATACCGTTGCTACTATTGCCAACGCGGAGGCAGAGGCGGCAAAGGCTGCAGCTACAAGTGCCGGAACTATTGCGACTAACGCAAGTACAATCGCTACTAAGTTGCTTAGTACGGCAATGCTGGGCATTCCTATATTTGCCTTACTTGCCTTACTTGCACCGCTTATCACGTTTTTAACCAGCACACAGGAGGGTATGGACGCCATAACCTCAGTTACGCGCCCTCTTGTCGCAATATTTGACGCCTTTATAGGTGTGCTGCAGAGTGTAGGCAAGGACTTAATGGCGGCATTCAGCAACCCTAAAAAGCTGTTAACCGACTTGGTAGAGTTTGTTAAAACAAATCTTATCAACAGGTTTAAAGCTTTCGGTGTTATACTTGAGGGTATAATTAACCTGGACTTTAAGAAGGTTGCTAACGGTTTCCTGCAAGCCGGTACAGGTGTTGAGAACCTTACCGACAAGATAGGAGGTGCGGCCAAAGCTACAAGTAAATTCTTAAGCGACGCGGCAGCTAAAGGTACAGAGATCGACAGACTTACAAAAAGTATAGAGAGGGCACAGCTTTCATATAATAAGAAACTACAGGAGACAGGCGATTTAATAGACGAACAAAAGCTAAAATCTAAAGATACCTCGTTAAGTTTTAAGGAGCGAGAGACAGCAGCGCGTGAAATAATACGTCTTACTAAGGACTTGGGTAAAGACGAGGAGAACATAGTTAAGTTACAACTGCAACGCCTTAAGATACAACAGACACTAAAGGACACAGGTAATAAAGGCCGTCAGGAGCTTATCGATTTAGAGGGCAAGCTTAACGACGCGCAGGATAGAGGCATAGACGCAGAACTTGAACAGACAAGAGTTATCGCAGGCGCGCGTAAAGAAGCCGCCCAAAAAGCTAAAGACGCGGCAGACAAAGCCCTACAGGAGGAGCTTAAGCAAAGGCGTAACGCTATAGACCTTATTAAACTCGAAGCGGCACAGAGTAACCTGTCTACTGAGCAGAGGCTGGCTAATGCCCAAAAGATTTTCCAACTTGAAAATGAGTTGGCTAAAAAAAGCACTACAGGCTCCGACCAACAAAAAGCATTACTTGAGAACCGCCAAGCTCTGTCAAGTGAGATCCTGTCAATAGCTGAGGGGCAAATAAATAAGGAGCTTGAGGCACAGAAAAAAGCCTTCGCAGAGCGTGAAAAAATAACACAGGCAGAAAGAGACGCCGAGATACTAAGCGCGGAGGATCTTGCAAAAGCCCAAATTCTACTACTCGATAAGACTCTCCTTACAGAGAGGGATTACGCCGAGCAACTCAGGGTAATTAACGAGGGTAAAAACGAGAGTATTGCCTTAGCAAATAAATCTTTTGAAGAGGGGGAAGCTGAGCGTAAAAAAGTACAGCTTGAAAACGAGAAAGCCCTTGCCGACGTAGCTTTTCAAATCCGTCTACAAGACTTGGAGGACAAAGGGCTACTCGAAGGAGAGCTCAGACTGGCGGTGTTAGCAGAGCAGTACGCGAGAGAGCAGGAGCTACTCGACGAGGCTTTAGCCAATAAGGATATAAGCCAGGAACTATTTAACCAAAAGAAATTATTAAGCGATAAGAAGTACGCCGCAGACACTAAGAAAATTGATAAGGAGCTGGCAAAACAAAAACAAGCTAATAACGTCCAAATGGCTAACGACGGTATAAACGCTTTAACCGCCTTGTTCGGAGAGTCTAAAGCTTTGGCGGTTGCCTCGGCTTTAATGAATACCTACCAGGGTATTACCGCAGCTTTGAAAGAGCCGACACTTGCGCAGCGAATTATCGGTGTTTCCTTTGCTACTCTTACCGGGTTTGCAGCAGTACGAAATATATTAAGCACTAATAAAGGCTCAAGCACAGCCTCCGGATCAGGTGGAGCGAGTGCGGTCACTACCTCGGGAGCCGGTAACTTTGTAAACTCACAACAGACGCAAAATATAGCGACGGTAAGCGAGAGGCCAATAGAGCAAAATACGGTTGTTTCCCCTCCGGTATTAGTGCTGGAACAATTGCAGGAGGTGCAAAACCAGCAGCTCGTTAAAATAAATAGCGATTAATGGTATTTATATTATAAAAATTTTTACATTTGTAAAATGATGGATTTTATCAACGCGTTGGCAAACAGTATAAAAGGCAATCACACCGAGGAGTCTTTAAGACGCGCTAATATTTGCGCCGCTTGTCCCGAAAAAAGTAAAAAGTTTTATGCGACTTTTGTTGACGCTGAGATAAAAGATATTGAGGGCTTTGTTTGTGATAGGTGCTTATGCCCCTTAGCTACAAAAGTCTTTGCAACCGAACCAAAAAACATTTGCCCAAAATGGTAGAGATAAACGTAATAGGGGAGTTTAACCCGGCCTTAGAGAATAAGTTTACTAAAGATATCTCGGCTTTGAAAAAAGACGATATAGCCGTTTTAAACATAACCTCGCACGGCGGGCAGTTAGAAGTATTCAAAAGAATGGCTTCTAAAATACTGGCTCTAAAACAACAAGGTGTTAAGATAGCAACCTTTGTACCGGACTACGCAGAGAGTGCCGGTTTTTTTCTTTTCCTTTTAGGAGACGAAAGAGAGATAGCCGAGGACGCTACCGTACATTACCACGCCCCGAGGGTTAAGCTGGGAGACGGTTTCGTCGGGACACTTCAAAACATGAGCGGGATAATGTCAGAGCTTCAAGCTTACCAGGATTTTACCAACTCTATTTTTAAAGCGAGTTGCGATATGGATCCCGCGCTTTTCTCTTTATTGGAAAACTCAGAGCTTCCAATGAACAGAACCCACTTACAAACATTAGGAATTATTAATTAAATATTTATACAATGAAAATCAAAAACGTTTTTTTGGCTTCGTTACTCACTAAGCTGGGCGCGGATGTTAAAGCGGAATTGATTATCGATGACTCTAACGGGACGTCGCTAACATTCCCCGAAATATCCGACGTCTCAGAAATTGCTGAGGGTGTTGCCGTAAGTGCCCCGGACGGTACTTATGTAATCGCTAACGGCGAGGACGCTATTACTATAGTTGTCCTTAGCGGGGTTATCTCAACTATGGAAGTCTCGACTCCTGACGTAGAGGGCTCTACAGACTCAGAACTTGAGACAGTTTTGGAGGCTATCGTGGAGGAGAACGTAGCTCTTAAAGGAGAGGTTACTGCCCTTAAGGGGGAGTTATCTACTTTTAAAGCTGAGTTTACAGCTCTAAAAGTTGCGCTTAAGCACGACGACGGTAAAGTCGCTGC
>Ga0247815_10000359_pt1 | contig 36373 bp, 39 predicted proteins | sample UWRJL194509B1_FD_181014 | JGI IMG/M metagenome (GOLD analysis project Ga0247815, IMG submission 181014) | Plant litter microbial communities from Arlington Agricultural Research Station in Wisconsin, United States - UWRJ-L194-509B-1 | ecosystem: Environmental > Terrestrial > Plant litter >...
CGCTGCTCGCTCACCCGCAGACGCCCGGTCTCGGCCACGCGGCGCACGCGGGTCTCGAGCACACGGCGGCCCACGGCGGCCGAGGGCGAATCGACCACGCGACGGGGGTCGCTGAGCAGGCGGAAGACGTGCGGGTTGGCCAGCCCGAACTCCAACTGGGCGTTCCATCCGGCGCGCAGGTCGTCGAGTGCGTCGACACCGTCGGCGCTGGCGGCCTCGACGATGCCCGCCTTCGCCTCGACGAAAGTCGCCATCACATGCTCGGCGACCGCCTCGAGCAGGCCGTCTTTGTCGCCGAACAGCCGGTAGATGGCCGGCGCCTGAAGCCCTGCGCCGAGTGCGACAGCGCGGGTGGTCACGGCCTCGGGTCCCCGATCGTGCAGCAACCCGGCGGCGACATCGATGATTTTCGCCCGATTGTCGAGGCGGGCGGTCTTCGCGTCGGTCATGAATCAACGATATCGCAGAGTTGGTATCAGCGTGATTCCAATGATACTGTTTGCATGATTCCACTGATAACAAAGATAACACCGAGGAGATCACCATGATCATCGTTACCGGCGCCACCGGCGCTCTCAACGGCGCCACCGTCGACCACCTGCTCGAACGACTGCCCGCCAGCGATATCGTCGTCGTCGCCCGCGACGTCGCGAAGGCGAAGCGCTTCGCCGACCGCGGGGTGCGGGTGCGGCGCGGCGACTACGCCGACCCCGCTTCTCTGCCGGCCGCGTTCGACGGCGCCGACCAGCTTCTGCTCGTCTCGTCGAGCGACCCGGCCGCCGACGCGGTCGGCCTGCACCGCAATGCCGTCGACGCGGCGGTCGCGGTGGGCGTCGGCCGCCTGCTCTACACGAGCCACCAGGGCGCGGCCCTGGACACGCCCTTCGGCCCCGGCAGAGACCACGCGGCCACCGAGGAACTGCTCGCCGCGTCGGGCCTGCCGTGGACGTCGCTGCGCAACGGCTTCTACGCGCACAGCCTGAGCTGGCTGACCGGGCCGTGGAGCGAGACGGGCACGATGGCGGTTCCGGCCGACGGCCCCGTGTCGTGGACCTCGCGCGACGACGCCGCCGAGGCGGCCGCGATCATCGTCGAGTCGCAGGGCGCCTACGACGGTGCGATCACGCTCACCGCGTCATCCGCCCCCACCCTCGACGAGGTCGCGCGCATCGCGTCGCAGCTCGTCGGCCGCCCGGTCGACCGGGTCGTGGTCGACGACGACGAGTGGGTGGCCGCGCAGGTCGCCGCGGGTCGTCCCGAACCGATGGCGCTGTTCACGCTCGGAATGTACCGGGCGGCCCGCGAGGGCTTCTTCGCGGGCGTCGACCCGACCCTCGCGGCCGTGCTCGGTCGCGAACCGCGCACGGTTCGCGACGCGCTCGAGGCGGCGCGATAGGCGGCGCGCTAGGCGGCGCGAAACCGGCGGCGGGCTAGCGTCCGCCGGCCGCGGTCGCCGCGAACCGCGAGGCCAGCCGGCCGAACGCCTCGGCCAGTTCGGGCGGCGATACCACGTCGATCTCGGCGTCGAACCGCCCGAGCGCTGCCGCGAGCGCCGACCACGACCAAGCCCCCACGGTGTAGCGGCATCGGTCGGGCCCGAGCTCTTCGACCGTGCCGTCGCCGGCATACAGCAGCACCGCGCTGGCCGGCAGGTGCAGCACGACGGTGCCGATGCACGGCCAGGCGTCGCGCGTTTCGGAGCCCTTGAAACGGGCCGAGACGAACTGGCGGGGGTCGCCGCCGGGCAGCTCGCGCGGCACGAAGCGCGGCCCGGCGGGGGTGCGCGGCTCGATGCGGTCGGCCCGGAAGATGCGCCAGTCGTCGCGGTCGAGATCCCACGCGACGAGATACCAGCGGCCTTGCGCGGTGACGAGGTGGTGAGGCTCCACCCGGCGGGGCGGTGGCTGCGGGGCGCCGGCGGCATCCGGATCGGCGCTCGAATAGTCGAACCGCAAAACGTCGCGGGCACGCACGGCGGCCGACACGGCGATGAGAACCTCGGGCGAGACGGTCGCGGCCGGGCCGTCGCCGGTTCGCGGCACGGTCGCGAACTCGACCGCGTCGAGCCGGTGGCGCAGCCGCGACGGCATGACCTGCCGCACCGTGGTGAGCGCCCGCAGCGCCGCCTCTTCGATGCCCGCCCCGGTGACGGCCGCGGCCTGCAGCGCCACGGTCAGGGCGACCACCTGGTCGTCGTCGAACAGCAGCGGCGGAAGCTCGTGGCCGGCGTCGAGCCGATATCCGCCGTCGGGCCCCATCGTCGCCTCGATGCGATAGCCCATCTCGCGCAGCCGGTCGACGTCGCGGCGCACGGTGCGGTGGCTGATCTCGAGCCGCTCGGCGAGCAGCGCGCCCGGCCAGTCGCGCCGCGTCTGCAGCAGCGACAGCAGGTTGAGCAGTCGGCTCGTCGTGGTCATGATCTCAGATTAGTTGAAGTGTAGGACGAGAACTGTCCTAAACGGATAGCAGAGTGGATGCTGCCGGGGAGAAGCCCCGGCACCGTTGCTACTAGGAGCAGACATGAGCATCACCACGACCACCCACCTCAACCTGCGCGGCGACGCGCGTGCGGCCCTCGAGTTCTACCGGTCGGTCTTCGGCGGCCAGATCACGATAGCCACGTACGGCGACTTCGGCATGCCGAAGGAGGCGCCCGGCGCCGAGAACGTGGTGTTCGGACAGGTCGAGGGCGACAACGGCTTCCGCGTGATGGCCTACGACATTCCGGGCGCTGCCGGCGGGTCGGCAGCCGCCGCCGGCTCGACCAGCCGCGAGAACGGCGTCACCGTCACCGACCAGCCGTTCTTCGTCTCCGTGCGCGGCGAGACCCTCGACGAGGTGCAGGGCTACTGGGCCGCGCTCTCGGCCGGCGCTTCGGTCGTCGAGCCGCTCGCCGCGTCGGCGTGGAGCCCCGGATTCGGCATGCTCACCGACCGCTTCGGTGTGACCTGGATTCTCGACGTCGCCGCCGAGTACACGGCGGGCTGACGCCCGCCCGCGGCGCGTCGGCATCGTCGCGCCGCGGGCACCGGTCACGCCGCGTCGGTCGGCGCCGCCCGCGGGTCGAGCTCGGCCGTGAGCCGGTCGATGCGCTCGAGAGCCGCGTCGAACGTCTTCACCGACTGCCAGAGCTCGGGGTTGTCTCTCTCTATCTGGTCGAACGCCTCGCCCGTCGACCGAAGCGAGCCGAGGTCATAGCTCACGTTGGTGCGCGCCCCCGCGACGGCGGCACGCAGCGCCCCGCACGCCACGACGACGTCGGCGACGAGCGCTCGGTTGCCGTGGCGGGCGAGCCAGGCCAGGTCGTCGACCGCGTCGACCGCGCGGTTGCCGAGCGTCGCGGAGGTGTCGGCGGCGGCGATGGAGGCCCGTCGGATCGCGTCGTCACGTTCGGGGCCCTTCTCAAGCCGGAACGCCGAGCCGAACGCGGCCGACGCCATGGCGTCGTCGTCGGCGAGACCGAGCGCGTCGTCGCGCAGCGACCTCGCGCGCCCGAGGATCGCCTCGACAAACGCCTCCTCCCCGTCTCGCGGCTCGGTGTAGCCCGCGACCATCGAGGTGAGCGACGCGGCGATCGCCAACATCACCCCCGCCCCGGCGCCGCCGCCCGGGGAGCCCGTCGACTCACTGAGCGCGCGCATCCATTCGTCGACCGTGCTGCCGCTGGTGGTGTGCATCAGTACATTCTGGCGCTCAGGGCGCCGCGACGGTGCCGATGGCGACCCAGGCCGACGCCACGGTCGAGAAGCCGCCCGACGGTAGACGGTCGGCGCACGCTTGGCGGAGAGCGGCGACCCCCGCGGTCGTCAGCGACGCCACGTACTCGCCGACCGGGCCGACGCCCAGGGTGAACGGCTCCCACCACTCGTCGAACGAGCGGAACGGCACCTCGACCGTCGCCACCGTCGCCCTCACACTCGCGAGCCCCGCGCCTTCGAAGAGCCGCTCGAGTTCGCCCCTCGCCGTGCCGGGGCGGGGTGCGTCGCCGTGAAACTGCGGGTCGAGCGCGCGCCGCGCCTCGCCGAACGGCGCGAGCGGGCCCGCCCCGTCGGAGTAGTCCCAGACGTTCGCCGCGACGGTGCCGCCTGCCCTGGTGACCCTGGCCATCTCGCGCAGACCCTGCACCGGGTCATCCATAAAGTGCACCACCAACTGCGCGACGCTGACATCGAAGGCGTCGGTCTCGAACGGCAGGTCTTCGGCGGTGCCCAGCCGGCAGTCGACGAGCGGAAACCGCGAGCGCACCGAGTCGACGAACGAGGCCGAGGGATCGATCGCAGCGACGGATGCTTCGCCCAGCGTTTCGACCAGAACGCCGGTCAACGCGCCCGGGCCGCAGCCCACATCGAGCGCACGGTCGCCCTCGTGCAGGTCGAGCAGCGCGGCGAACTCGACGGCGAGCGGCTGCGAGAACCGCCCCATAAACCGCGCGTAGGCCTCGGGATCGACATCGAAAGACATGGCAGCAACCTAGTTCGACGCCGCGGCCCGCCGCTAGCCCGTCGGGCGGATATGTCATCCCCGCGGCGGGGCACCTCACTCTTGCGGCTGACGAGCGGCCGGGGCCCCGCACCTACCGTTGATCTGGTGCAGATATCCGTGAACCGCCCGTCGTCGCCCGCCCGAATCGCCGTCATCGGGGGCGGTCAGAACTCCGAGCACGACGTCTCGCTGGCGTCGGCCGCGGCCGTGACCCGGGCGATGGATCCGGCGCTGTTCGCCGCGGTGCCGCTGACGATCGAACGCGACGGAAGCTGGGCGTTCGAGGGATCGCCGATCTCGTTCGCCGACGCCGTAGGCGTGCTGCAGTCGTGCGACGCTGCCTTCCCCGTACTGCACGGCGCGCGCGGCGAAGACGGCACTTTGGCCGCGCTGCTCGACCTCGCCGGCGTGCCGTTCGTGGGTTCGGGGGTGCGGGCGGGGGCGCTCGCCATGGACAAGTGGACCACCAAGCTGGTAGCCCAGGCCGTCGGGGTTGCCACGGCCCGCGGGGTCGTCGTGCGCCGCACCGACCCGCCGGCCGCCTTCGAGTCAGGCGCTTTCGACTCGGGCGACTCGGCCGTCGTCGTGAAGCCGGTCGCGTCGGGTTCGAGTTTCGGCGTGGCCCTCGTCGAAGACCCCGCACTGCTCGCCGGCGCAGTAGCCGCCGCCTTCGAGTTCGACGACCGGGTGCTTGTCGAGGAGCGCGTTGTCGGACGCGAGGTCGACATCGGCGTGCTCGGCCGCCCCGACGGCTCCAGGGTGATCGGCGCGGCGCTCGAGATCGTCGTGCCGGGCAGCCTGTTCGACCTGGCCACCAAGTACGACGGCAGCGCAGACTTCAGGGTTCCCGCCCCGCTGAGCCCCGAGGTGAGGATCCGGCTCGAAGAGGCGGCGGTGACGGTGTTCGACGCCCTCGGCTGCGCCGGTGTGGCGCGCGTCGACTTCTTCGTGACCAACACGGGCATCGTGCTGAACGAGGTGAACACCATGCCGGGCATGACCGACCTGTCGCAGGTGCCCCGCATGTTCGACGCGGTCGGACTCGCGTATCCGCAACTGATCACCACGCTGATCCTCGACGTAATCGACGCCGGGCGGTGAGCCGCGCGCGCATCCAGGGCATCGACCTGCTGCGCGGCGTCGCGGTGCTGCTCGTGATGCTGCGGCACGCCCTTCCCGACGTGTTCGCCGGCGCGGGCATCGTGGGCGTGGTGATGTTCTTCTCGCTGAGCGGCCACCTCATCACCGGCCTGCTGCTCGACGAGGTCGAACGCACGGGCACGGTGCGGCTGCGGCGCTTCTACGCCAACCGCGCCCTGCGGCTCGTGCCCGCCCTGCTGCTGCTCGTGGCCGTGTTCGCCGCGGTGACGCTGCTGTTCGACCCCCTCCGCGACGCGGCCACGCTGCCGCGCAGTGTGCTGTTGGCGCTGACCTGGACGGGCAATCTGGGCATCCCCGGTGCGAGCGACGCCGTCTTCCACCTGTGGACCCTGGCAACCGAGGAGCAGTTCTACCTGCTCTGGCCGGCCGCCCTCATTGTCGCCGCCCGTTTCGGCAAAACGCGGACGGTCACCGTCGCGCTCTCTGCGCTCGGGCTCGCCGCCTGCATCGCCACGCTGGCGTGGGTGTCGCCCGAGCCCGACCGCGCGTACGCGCTGCCCACGTCGTGGGTGCTCTGCTTCCTAATCGGCGCCGCGTCGCGGGTGTGGCGCGCGCAGCTCCCCGTGCCGCGCTGGCTGCCTCCGGTCGCCCTGGTGCTGCTGCTGGCGCTGAGCGTGCTGCCGGTGCGCGGCCACAACTACACCTATCTCGCGGTGGGGCCGGCGGTCGCCGTGCTGACCGCGGCCGTAATGCTGCGCTGGTCGCGTGTGCCGGTAGTGCCACGTCTGGTGCGGCCGCTGGCCGTGCTGGGAACGGTCTCGTACGGCGCGTACCTCTGGAACTACCCGCTCACGCTGTGGTTCAGGCCGTGGGGTGCGGCGGGTGCGCTGCTCGCGTTCGCGCTCACCCTCGCCGCCGCGGCCGCGAGTTGGTGGCTGGTCGAGCGGCCGGTGGCACGCTGGCGCGCACGTCGGTCGCAGGGCGCCCCGAGCGCCCGACCTCAGGCGCGGCTGTGACGCAGCGCGACGCGTGTGCCGAACCCGGTGAGCACCTCGTGCGGGATCGTCGACGCTAGCGACGCCCACTCGGCCGCCGAGGGCTCGCCGGGAGCGCCGCCGATGAGCACGACCTCGTCTCCCAGGCGCACGTCGCCGTCGACCTCCGCGACCAGCTGGTCCATCGAGACGAGCCCGCGGATCGCGAACGAACGGCCGCCGATCACGACCCTCCCGCCGTGGCTGAGCGCGCGGGGCACCCCGTCGCCGTAGCCGACGGGGATCAGCGCCAGCGCCGTGTCTGACGCGGTGACGAACGAGTGGTGGTAGCCGACGCCGGTTCCCGCGGGGATCTGTCGCAACTGGATGACCCGGGAGGTGACGCGCATGGCCGGACGGAGCCCGTACCGCGCACCGGTCACGGTCTCGATGCCGTAGAGCGCCGCGCCCGCCCTGACCATGGTCATCCGGGTCTCCGGGTGGGCGAGGGCTCCGGCCGAGTTGGCGATGTGCAGCTCGGCCGGGCGGAGCGCGGCCAGTCGGGCCACCTCCGCGCCCGCCGCGAATTCGGCCAGCGCCGAGGCGACGCTCTGCGGCGCCGGATCGCTGGCGAGGGCGAGGTGCGACCAGACGCCGTCGACGACGAGAGCGCCCCGCAGTTCGGCCTCGCGCGCGGCAGCGCAAAGAGCCACCCACTCCCCCGCCGCCGCCCCGCCGCGCGCCATGCCCGTGTCGAGCTCGAGATGGACGAGCGCCGCGACGCCGGCGCGCGCGGACGCCGCGGCGATGGCGTCGAGGGTGTCTAAGTTCGGGCACGACAGCGAGATGCGCAGACTGATGGCGGCCTCGAGCTCGCTCCACGGGTCGATCAGCCAGGCGAAGATCGGAGCGTCGAAACCGGCGCCCCGCAGAGACAGCGCCTCGTCGACCGTGGCGACGCCCAACCAAGTGGCGCCCGCGGCGAGCGCGGTGGCGGCCACTTCGACGGCGCCGTGCCCGAAGGCGTCGGCCTTCACGACCGCCATGACCGGCCGCTGCGCGCGGTCGAGCAGCGTGCGCACGTTGTGGGCGATCGCCCCGTGATCGACCACGCGCGTGGCGAGAGGTGTCGGCGTGGTGCGCTGTTCCGGTTCGGACCGCAGGTCGGTCACGGCGCCACGCCGGCGAGACGGTCGCCGAGAAAACGGAGGTTGGCGGAGTTCGACGACTTGACCAGCACGACGTCGTCGGGGCCGAGCTCGGCGCTGAGGAGGGCGAAGGCCTCGTCGGCGTCGGCGACGAACTGCGCGCTGCCCCGCCAGCTCGGGGTTCCCGCCGCAGCCTCGTAGATATCGCGGGCGCGCTGGCCGACGACCACGAGGCGCTCGATGCCCATGCTCACGACGAGGTCGCCGATGCCGGAGTGCTCGGCGGGTGCCGTGGCCCCGAGCTCGGTCATCTCGCCGAGCACGGCCACCGACCTCGCCCCCTTCGGCACCACGGCGGTGAGAGCGTGCAGCGCGGCGTTCATCGACTCGGGGCTCGCGTTGTAGGCGTCGTTGATGATCACGGCGCCCGACGTCGAGGTGAGCATCTCCATGCGCCAGCGCTCGGCCCGGGGCATCGCCTCGAGAGCGGCGACCGCCTGGTCGGCATCGACGCCGAGCGCCTGCGAGGCGGCGAGGGCGGCAACGGCGTTCATGGCGTGGTGTTCGCCCACTATCCGCAGGCGCACGCCGATGATCCGCTCGTCGATCACCAGGTCGAAGCCGGTGCCGGCGAGGTCGGAACGCACGTTCCAGGCGCGCACGCCGGGGCCCTCGTTGCGCCCGAACCAGCGCACCGACGCCGCCGTCTGGCCCGCCATGGCGGTCACCCTGCGGTCGTTGGAGTTGAGCACGGCGGTCGCCGTGGCCGGCAGGTGGGTGACCATCTCGGCCTTGGCCCGCGCGACCGCGGCGATGCCGCCGAATTCGCCAACGTGCGCCCGGCCGACGGCGAGCACGACGCCGACATCCGGTTGCGCGATCGAGACCAGATGGGCGATCTCGCCCCTGTGGCTCGCGCCCATCTCGACGACGAGAAAGCGGGTGCCTTCGTCGACCCGCAGCATCGAGATCGGTGCGCCGACGTGGTTGTTGAACGACGCCTCGGGCGCGACTGTCGGCCCCTGCGCACTGAGGATGGCCCGCAGCATGTTCTTCGTCGTCGTTTTGCCGTTCGAACCGGTCACGGCGACCACGCGCAGCCGGCCGAGCGCGCGCACCCGCGCGACCACCTCGCGTGCCAGGTCGGCGAGCGCGGCGACGCCGTCGGCCACCACGATCACGGGCACCGCCACGTCGATCTCGTGCTCGGCGACGATCAGCACCGCGCCGTTGCCGACGGCCTGGTCGGCGAACACCCGGCCATCGGTCGTGGCTCCCGGCAGGGCGAAGAAGATCGAACCCGGCGTGACGAGCCGTGAGTCGGTCTGCACCGAACCGGCCACCGTGGTGTCGCTTTGCGCCGGGTCGGTGAGCCGTCCGCCGACGGTCGCGGCGATTTCGCGCAGGGTGAGGCTGATCAAGTGGTGCTCCTAAAGTTCGTGGCCCGCAAAGCCCGCCTCAGCCGGCTTTGCGTCGCATCTTCACGATAGAAATCGGGCACGGCCCGCCGCGTCGGCCGGGAGACGTCGACGCCTCATCACAGCGGGGTATCTTGCCTCCGCCGCGCGGCTCATGCACGGTCCGACACCACGGGCGCTTGACATGACACCACTATGGTGTCACTCTAATGTCATGGAACTCGCACAATACGTCACCGACCTCCAGCGCCAGCTGGCCAGCTCGGCGGAGAATGGTTCGGACGAGACCCGGGCCGCCGCCGAACGGCTGGCGGCGTCGCTCGACGCCGCGACCCGCCTGGTACTGCTCGACGTGCTGTCGGCCGCCGTGGGCGAGATCACCCGCGATCTCGCACCCGGTTCGGTCGATCTGCGACTGCGGGGGCGCGAGGTCGAATTCGTGGTGGTGCAGCCGACGAGCGAGCCGGAGTCAGACGATCCCCCCGTGGCATCCGTCGACCTCGACGACGCGAGCACCTCGCGAACCACACTGCGCCTGCCCGACGCGTTGAAGTCGCGCGTCGACGACGCCGCCGCGGCCGACGGCCTCTCGGTCAACACTTGGCTGGTGCGCGCCGTCGCAGCGGCCTTGCAACCCAAACAGCGCCGGTCGGCACAGCGCACGCTGCGCACCGGCGACAACTTCGCGGGCTGGGCGCGCTAGAGAAGGCCAGCCCGCCGCATCCGAAGAAAAACAGCCCCGCACCCCGCGGGGTCTGTCCGTCACGCCCAGAGAAAGGGAAGCGCCAGCATGCCCGTTTACGACACCCCATCCCCGATCGACCTCGCCGTCTACATGCCGGTGGGCGCCGTCGTGGTGCACGCCTCCGACCGCGCCGACACGGTGGTCACGGTCTCGCCGACCAACCCGTCGAAGGCCGCCGACCGACGCGGCGCCGAAGAGACGAAGGTCGACTTCGACGGCCAGCGCGTCACGATCACCGGCCCGCGGTCGCGGTTCAGCCTCGTCGGGCCGAGCGAGTCGATCGACATCACGGTCGAGCTGCCCACGGGCTCACGGCTCACCACCGAGATCTCGGTCGGCGGCGTGCGCACCACCGGACGCCTCGGCGCCACGCGCATCAAGAACTCGCTGAGCCCCGTCGAGCTCGACATCGTCGGAGACCTCTGGCTGCGCGCCGGGCACGGCAATGCGAACGTGCGCGTCGCCGAGGGCAGCGTCGAGATCACCGCCGACCACGGCCAGATCCGCGTCGGCACCGTAGCGGGCGACGCGCTGCTCAAGGCCTCGCACGGCAGCGTGCGCATCGACGAGTGCGGCGGCGACCTCGACGCGAAGCTCTCCTACGGCGACCTCGAGGTGGGCAGCGCGCTCGCCTCGGTCACGGCGAAGACCGCCTACGGCAGCATCCAGCTCGGCGAGATATCGAGCGGCTCGGTTCAGGTCGAGAGCGGATTCGGCCAGATCGGCATCGGCGTGCGACCGGGGGTGCCGGCCTGGCTCGACCTCGCATCCAAAGACGGGCACGTGCGCAACGAGCTCGACGGCGACCGCGCTCCCGACGAATCGGAGCAGACCGTCGCCGTTCGCGCCCGCACCCAGTGGGGCGACATCACCATCCACCGCGCCCGCTGACGGGCACTCGACGAAAGGAATGATCCAGATGAACAGCACAGCGATCGACGTGCGGGGCCTGCGCAAGTCGTACGGCGACACCGTCGTCCTCGACGGCGTCGACCTCAGCGTCCGCGCCGGAACGGTCACCGCCCTCCTCGGGCCGAACGGCGCCGGAAAGACCACCGTCGTCAACATCCTCAGCACACTGCTGCGGCCCGACGGCGGCACCGCCGAGGTGAACGGCGCCGACGTGGTGCGACGGCCCGAGGCGGTGCGTGCCGCCATCGGCCTCACCGGCCAGTTCTCGGCCGTCGACAAACTGCTCACCGGCGAAGAGAACCTGCTGCTCATGGCGCGCCTGCGCCACCTGGGCGCGAGGCGCTCGAAGACGCGGGTGGCCGAGCTGCTCGAGCAGTTCGACCTGGTCGAGGCCGCCCGCAAACCGCTCGCCACCTACTCCGGCGGCATGCAGCGCCGGCTCGACCTGGCCATGACGCTGGTCGCCGCGCCGAGCGTCATCTTCCTCGACGAACCGACGACCGGCCTCGACCCGCGCAGCCGCCGCACCATGTGGGACATCGTTCGCTCGCTCGTCACCGAGGGCACGACGGTGCTGCTCACCACGCAGTACCTCGACGAGGCCGACGAGCTCGCGCACCGCATCGCGGTTCTCGACGGCGGCCGCATCGTCGCCGACGGCACCCCCGACGAACTCAAACGCCTCGTTCCCGGCGGCCACATCAAGTTGCGGTTCGCGGATGACACGGGGCTCGAGTCAGCCGTGCGGGTGCTCGACGAGAGCGCCCGCGACGACGCCGCGCTCACCCTCACCGTGGCGAACGACGGCGGGGTCGGGGCACTGCGCTCCGTTCTCGACCGCCTGGACGCGGCCGACATCGAGGTCGCCGACCTCAGCATCCACACCCCCGACCTCGACGACGTGTTCTTCGCCCTGACCGGCAAGACCGACGTCGCGGACACGACCGAACCGGCCGACGGCCGGGTCGACACGAAAGGAACCCGCTCATGACCACCGTCACCGTGCCCGGCCTCGCCCGGCGCTCCTATGTCGTCGCCGACGCCGTCACCATGCTGCGCCGCAACCTCCTGCACGTCGTGCGCTACCCCGGGCTGTCGCTGTTCACCATCCTCGGGCCGGTGGTGGTGCTGCTGCTGTCGGTGTTCGTGTTCGGCGGCACCCTCGGCGCGGGCCTGCCGGGAGTCGACCCGGCCGGCGGTCGCGCCGCCTATCTCGACTACGTCATGCCGGGCATCCTGCTCATCACCATCGCGGGCACCGCCAGCGGCGCCGCGATCACCGTCGCGATGGACATGACCGAGGGCATCACCGCCCGCTTCCGCACGATGGCGATCTCGCGGGCCTCCGTGCTCGCCGGCCACGTTCTCGGCAACACGATCCAAGCGATCGTCGCGGTCGCGCTCGTGCTCGGGGTCGGGGCGCTCATCGGCTTCCGCCCCACCGCCGGGCCCGCCGAATGGGCGGCCACCGCGGGCATCGTGCTCCTCATCTCGTTCGGGGTGAGCTGGATCGGGGTCGCCATGGGAATCCAGTCGAAGACCGTCGAGACCGCGAGCAACCTACCGCTCATCCTGACGATCCTGCCCTTGCTCGGCAGCGGATTCGTGCCGACCGACTCGATGCCCGCGGGTCTCGCATGGTTCGCCGAGTACCAGCCGTTCACCCCCTTCATCGAGAGCATCCGCGGCCTGCTGCTCGGCACCGACCTAGGCGCGAGCCTCGTGCTCGCGATCGTCTGGAGCGTGGTTTTCTCTGTCGCCGGCTACGTCTGGTCGCTCGCGCTCTACGAGCGAAAGTCGGTTCGCTGACCGAGGCCGGCCCGATGCGTCGAGGCGCCGCCGCGGCATCCGACACCCGTTGTGTGAACCGGGGTCGGATGCCGCGGACCCGCGACGGATATGTGAGCATTGGAGAGGTTGCGCATCGCCTCGATCGCGACCTTGACGGATGGGGCCGCTTTGTTATCGATCGCGTACGTGAGCGTGGCCACAACGCCGATGTCCGACGGCGCGATCGCGAGCCTGCTCACGAACGCCCGCGCTAACAACGCCCGCGACGGCATCACCGGCGCGCTGCTCTACCATCGCGACCGGTTCATCCAGATCATCGAGGGCGAGGATGACACGGTGCAGACGCGTTTCGCGGCCATCGCCGGCGACCCGCGCCACCGCAACGTGCAGAAGATGCGCGAGAGGGTCATCGGCGTGCGGCAGTTTCCGCAGTGGACGATGGGGTTCCGCGCCGCTTCCGACGAGTCGCTGAAGCAGCTCGACGGGTTCGAGGACTTCTTCGCCCGCACGGGGCGGGCGCGCTTGGAGCACGCCGAGAACGAGGCGCAGCAGTTCTTGGAGTGGCTCGGCGAATACTGGCTCCCGCGTTCGTGACCCTCCCGTAGTCTTCCACCCCGGCTCCGATTCGCGATCACCGCGGCGGGCCGAATGGGGGTAGAACGGAGGGATGACGATGACGACGCAGACCGAGATCGAACGAAAGTACGACGTCGACGACACGGCGGTGCTGCCCGACCTCTCCGACATCGCCCGGGTCGAGCCGGCCGGCGAGGCGCAGCTCGAGGCCGAGTACTTCGACACAGCGCAGGGCGACCTCGCCGCGCACCGGATCGTGGTGCGTCGACGACGCGGCGGGGCCGACGAGGGGTGGCACATCAAATTGCCCGCCGCCGAGGGCCGCACCGAGCTGCACTGGCCGCTGACCGACGACGAGCGGCCGCCCCGCCAGGTCGTCGAGCGGGTGCTGTCGCGTGTGCGCGGCCGCGAGCTGGTGCCCGTCGCCCGACTGCGCACCCACCGCACGCTCACCCACCTCGTCGCCGACGACGGCGGCGTCGTGCTCGAGGTCGCCGACGACACGGTGTCGGCCACCGACGCGACGACCGGCATTCTTCGTCTGTGGCGGGAATGGGAAGTCGAACTGCAAGGCGGCGCACCCGACTCCGAGCGGCAACGCACCGCGCTGCTCGACGCCGTGGGCGCCCGGCTCACCGAGGCAGGGGCGGTGCCGTCGGCGAGCAAGTCGAAGCTGGCCGCGGCGCTCGGACGCACCGACCTCGACGGCGGGCCCGTCGAGCGGCCGGCCCTCGACCGCTCGAGCGCGGCGGCCGCCGTTCTGCTCGCCGCCGTCGCCGAACTGGTCGACGACCTCGCGCGCATCGATCCTCTCGTGCGCGCCGACGAGCCCGACGCGGTGCACCAGCTGCGAACGCGCATCCGCCGCTTGCGCAGCCTGTTCGCGAGCTACCGCGGGGTGTTCGACCGTGAGGTGACCGACCCGCTGCGCGAGCGGCTGCAAGAGATCGGGGCCGCCCTCGGCGACGCGCGTGACGCCGAGGTGATGCGCGAGCGTGCCGTCACGCTGCTCGACGACTACGACGGGCTCGCCCCCGACCTCGACACCCGGCTGCAGGGGTGGTGGAGCGAACGCTATGCGGCCGCGCACGCGCAGGCGGTGGCCGCGTTGTCGGGCGACCGCTGGCTCGGCCTGCTCGACGACCTCGACGGCTTCGTCGCCCGGCCGGCTCTCGCCGATGCGGCGATGCAGCCCGCCGGCGACGTGATTCCCGGGGCGCTGCGCGCCGACCTGCGTCGCGTGCTGAAGCGGGCGAAGGCGGCGCGCACGGCCGAGTCCGACGACGACGAGATCCGCCTGCTGCACGAGGTGCGCAAGGCGGCGAAGCGGCTGCGGTACGCCGCCGAGGCGGTCAGCCAGGGCGACACGGCGGTCTTCGGCAAACGCACCCGCACACTCGCCGGGGCGGCCGAGGCCGTGCACGACCTGCTGGGCGAGCACCGCGACAGCGCGCTCATGCAGCGGTACCTCCGAGAGCACCCCGGCTCGGGCAAGGCGGCGTTCGACTACGGCGTGCTGCACGAGAAGGAACGCCACGGCGCGGCACTCTGCCTCGCCGACTATCCGGCGGCACTGCGCGAACTGCGGTCGTTGCGCTGAGGGCTCAGCCGAGCGGGCGGGCGCCGAACCGCTCGTACGACGCGCTCTGCTGGGCGAGCCGGCGCAGCGCGAGAAGCAACGGCTCGACCAGCACGGTGCCGAGCACGACGTAGCGCACCGCCGACTCGGTCGAGTCGGTGGGCACGCCGGCGATCTCCGCCTCTGCGACCTCGTGCATCGCGCGGGCGTAGGTGTCGAGCATCCCGTCGGGGAAGGCGAATCCGGCCGACCGCACGCCCTCGAGGGCCTCGGCCACTGCCGCCTTGCCGACGTCGTCGCATCCGTCTGATACCCACCCCCACCCGTCGAGAAGCGCGTCGACCTCGGCGATGTCGGCCGAGCGGTCGACCGGGCGGGCCAGCGCGTGGTGCGCGATGCCGAGCAGGTCGTGGCCCGACTGCGGCGGGGCGTCGACGCCCCCCAGTAGCTCGCGCGCGTCGGCGATGCTCAGGCCGGCGCCGCCGACGAGGGCCCGGATGAGCCGCAGCCGCAGCACATGCGAGTCGTCGTAGCTTGCCTGGGTCGCCGACGTGAGTTCCCCGTCGTGCAGCAGGCCTTCGCGCAGGTAGAACTTGATCGTGGCGACGGGCACGCCGGACTCGGTGGCGAGCTGGGAAATTCGCACGGGCGACTCCTTGACTTAGATAGCTTTACTCTCCAATATTAGCGTGTAGCACTATCCAATGGAGGCAACGACATGGCACGGATCAATAACGGCAGGATGACACATCGGCACGAGGGCGAACTGATCGTGTTCCTCATCGGAATGCGGTTCAACAAACCGTGGCGCATCGACAAGTGGATGCCCGCGTTCCTCGCCATGCCGCGCATGCTGACCGAGCTCTCGAAAGACCCCGAGTCGGGGCTGATGGGATTTCGGCTGACCATCGGCGGCGACGGCCCGACGGTCATCCAATACTGGAACTCGCGCGAAAAACTCTACGAGTACGCGAGTGCGCCATCCGCGGAGCACCGACCGGCCTGGACCGCCTTCAACCGGCGCGCCCGCAAGGCCGCCGGCGCCGTCGGCATCTGGCACGAGACCTACCAAGTCGACCGCGCGGAGACCATGTACGTGACGATGCCGCCGTTCGGTCTGGCCGCGGCCACCGAGGCGGTCGCGGTCGGCAAGCGCTCCGACCGGGCGGCCGACCGCATGGCCGAGGGCCGCACCGCACGCGCCGAATAGCGCCGGCTAGTCGAGCGCGGGACCGCCGTAGGCCCGCAGAAAGGCCCCGACCCCGTCGACGATCATGCGGTGCGTCTCGGCGGGGTCGACCACCGGCGCACGGCCGAGAGCGTAGACCGAGGGCGAGAGCGTGAGTGCCACGAAGTGGTCGGCAGCCAAACGGGGGTTCGGCGCCCGCAGCAGGCCGCGCCGGTCGAGTTCGACGAATCGTTCGGCCACCGCCTCCTCGGGCTCGATGTTCTCCCAGTTCATCTGACGCATCTCGGGCAGATTCTCCGACTCCGCGCCGAGCAGCCGCATCAGCGCGTTGTAGTCCGACGAACCGATGGCCGTCGCAGTGACACCGACGGCGAAGTCGACCAACGCCCGCTCGAGGTCGTCAACGTCGCGGAGGTGGTCGTCGATCGCCGCCGTCACCGAGACGCCCAGGGTGGCCAGCGCCTGCTCGACGACCGCCAGCAGCAGGGTGCGCTTGTCGCCGTAGTAGTCGTAGACGGTGCGCTTCGACACCCCCGCGCCGGCAGCAATCGCGTCCATGCTGGCTCGGTCGAAGCCGTCGGCGAGAAAACGCTCGCGGGCTGCGGCCAGAATGGCCGCGCGCTTCTGCGCCGAACCCTCGCGAACCGGCTTCGCTGCGGCTTCCGTCATCAGTCCTCCCGACCGTCGCGATTATCTTACCCGTCGGTGTACTTAACTACACTGCACGGTGTAGTGTCGCTCGCATGACAACTCTCACCGCTCCCGCGCCGGTAAGCAACCGGCGGCTGAACCTCATCAGCCTCGTCCTCGTGCTGGGGATCATCACCACGATCCTCGACACGACCATCGTCAACATCGCCCTCGACAACCTGCACACCGCGTTTCACTCCTCGGTGGCCGACACGCAATGGGTCGTCACGGGCTACCTGCTCGCCTACGTCGCCGTCATTCCGATCTCCGGATGGGCGTCGGAGCGTTTCGGCGCCCGCCGCGTCTGGATGACCGCCCTCGCGGTCTTTATGGTCGGGTCGCTGCTCTGCGGATTCGCGTGGGATCTCCCCTCGCTCATCGCGTTCCGCGTCGCCCAGGGCATCGGCGGCGGGATGATGCTGCCGATCACGATCACGATCCTCACCAGGGCCGCGGGCCGCGAGCGCATCGGCCGAGCCATCGCCACCATCGGCCTGGTGGGCCAGCTCGGCCCGATCCTCGGTCCGATCCTCGGCGGCACCCTCCTCGCCTCGGTGGGCTGGCACTGGCTGTTCTTCGTCAACGTGCCGCTCTGCATCGCTGCCCTCGCGCTCGCGCCGTTCTTCCTCCCGGCCAGCCTCACCGACCGCACGCACTCGCTCGACGCGCTCGGCTTCGCGCTGCTCACCCCCGGCGTCGTGGCGCTCGCCTACGGCCTCAGCCAGGCGACCGGAGCCGACGGTTTCGCTTCGGTCGAGGTGTGGCTGCCGATGGCCCTCGGTGCCGCGCTGCTCGCGGCGTTCACCGTGCGGTCGCTGCGGGCCACCCGGCCGGCCCTCATCGACGTGCGCGTGTTCGCGCGCCGCAGCTTCGGCGTCGGCAGCGTGATCACCTTCGTCGGCGGCTTCTCGATCTACGCGCTGATGTTTCTGATGCCGCTGTTCTACCAGCAGATCCGCGGAGACTCGGTCTTCGCCACCGGCTTCCTGCTCATCCCGCAGGGCATCGGCACGATGGCCTTCATCCTCGTCAACCGGCGCCTCGCCGGCCGCATCGACACCCGCTTCGTCATCGCGGGCGGCGTGCTGCTGACCATGCTCGGCACCCTCCCGTTCGCCCTCGCCGGAGCGAGCGGCGGCGACGTCGTTCTGCTAGCCGGCCAGTTCTTGCAGGGCTTCGGCATGGCCGCGGTGTCCCTGCCGGTGATGACGCTCGCCTTCGCCAGCCTGAGCCCCGCCGAGACGCCACGAGGCAGCGCGGCGTTCAACGTCGTGAAGCAGGTGGGCGCCCCGTTCGGTGTGACCGTGTTCGCCGTCGTGCTGCAGAACAATCTCGCGCACGCTGCGAGGGCGAGCCAGGCGCTCGGCGCCTTCAACGCGACGTTCTGGTGGATCTTCGCGCTCAGCGCCGTTCCTCTGCTGCTCGCCTTCCTGCTCCCCGCGGAGCCGAAACGCCAGCCCGTCGCCTAGCGGCAGACCCGTCAGTCGGGGTGGCCGGATGCTGCGGCGCGCACGAACGCGTCGGTGTCGGCCTGCGACCGCAACCGCACGACGCGCAGGTGCGGGTACTCCCGCGGGGCCGCCGTCACCTGCTCGCGTACGAGCCGGATCGAACGGTGGCCCCAGCGGATCATGTGGTTCGGGTCGACGAGCACCTTCCACAGCGGCGCCTCGGTGTTTCCCGCCCACAGCACCTCCCGCGAGCGGCGGCTCGCCACGATGCGGCGCACCAGCCGGGTCATGATCACCCGCGTCGGCAGATCCAGCCAGATCAGCGTGTCGGCGCGGGCCGCGATCACCGGCCGCGCCTCGTCGAACTGCCACTCGGTGATCCACCGGTCGCCCCGCGTGAAGGTGTCGACATCGCTGAGGAATTCGGGGCGGGTGCTCCAGTTCGGCCCGTGGGCAAGGGCGTCGAGCTCGACCGCGTCGGCACCCAGCAGCGGCGCGAGCCGACGCGCGAGCGTGGTTTTGCCCGCGCCGGGGGCCGCCGCGATCGCGATCCGCGCGGGCGGCGGATCGAGCGGGTCGGCGGCGCCGAGTGCGCCCGCGAGGCTGGCTCTGCCCATCCGCAAAACCCTAGACCCACGGCGCGAGAAACAGACAGGGGGTGTTCATCCTTTTCGCCAAGACGAACGCTGGAGGAGTCGAAAGCGACACGGGATGTGCAGAGTCCCGAACTTCACTACAGAAGAGAAAGAGGACGAGCATGTCGAACACGTACTCATCGACTCCCCCGGCCCAGGACTACTCGTCGAGCACGGGCGGTACCTCTGATACCGCGAAGGAGCAGGCGGCGCACGTCGCCGAAACCGCGGCCGACGCCGGCGGCAAGGTCATCGGCTCGGCCAAAGAAGAGACCGGCAAGGTCGCCAGCGAAGCAAAGTCGCAGGCGAAAGATCTCTTCGATCAGACGAGAACCGAGCTCGTCGACCAGGCCGGCACCCAGCAGAAGCGCGTCGCGAGCGGCCTGCAGTCCCTCAGCGACGAGCTGCGCAGCATGGCCGACAACTCGCAGGGCGGGGTCGCCGGCGACCTCGTCGCACAGGCGGCCAGCCGCGCCGGCAGCGTCGGCGACTGGCTCGAACAGCGCGACCCCGGTTCGCTCGTCGACGAGGTGCGCCGGTTCGCGCGCGAGAAGCCGGGCACCTTCATCGCCATCGCGGCCGGTGCCGGACTGCTCGTCGGGCGCCTCACCCGCTCGGTCGCGAGCGGAGCGAAGGACCAGGCCACGGATGCCACGCCGGCGACCACCCCGACGGGCACCGCCGCGCCAGCGGCTCCCACGGTCACCACGCCCGTCTACGAGCAGACCAGCGAAGAAGTGGTCGCCGTCGACGACTCCCTCGCGGGCGATCCGACCACGTACCCCGACGCCCGCTACCCGGGCGACACGATCGTCGAGGAGAACCGGCTGTGAGCGACGCGCCAACACCCTCGGAAGAGAAAGCGAGCCGCACGTCGCTCGGCGACCTGCTCGGCGAGGTGACGCGCGACCTGTCGACGCTGATGCGGCAGGAGCTCGAGCTCGCCAAGGCCGAAGTCTCACAGTCGGCGAAACAGGCGGGAAAGGGCGCCGGTCTTATGGGCGGCGCGGGATACGCGGCGCTGATGGCCGTGCTCTTCCTGTCGATCGCGCTCTGGTGGGGTCTCGGCCACCTGATCGACAACGGCTGGTCTGCGGTCGTCGTCGCCGTGATCTGGGGCGTCATCGCCCTGATCTTCTACCTGGTGGGCCGCAAGGAACTGAAGTCGGTGCGGGGCGCACCGCGCACCGTCGAAACGATCAAGCGAGTGCCAGAAGCAATCAAGCGAAATGAGGAGAACCGATGAGCAACAACCCCGACCAGATCAGGGCCGACATCGAGGCCACCCGCAGCAGCCTCGGCCAAGACGTCGACGCCCTCGCCGACAAGGTCACCCCGTCGAAGATCGTCGACCGCCAGGTCGGCAAGGTGAAGAGCGCCGTCGGCTCGGTGCGCGACCAGGTGATGGGCGCCACCTCCGATGCCGGCAGCAGCGTCGGCGACGTCTCGCAGCGCGCGGTCGACAAGGCCAAGGGCAACCCGCTCGCCGTCGGGCTCATCGCCTTCGGAGTCGGCTGGCTCGCGGCATCCCTCATCCCGGCGAGCGAAAAAGAAAAGGAGATCGCCGGAAACCTCAAAGATGCGGCCCAGCCGCTGGTCGAGAAGGTGACGGATGCGGCCAAGGAGGTCGGCGAGAACCTCAAAGAGCCGGCGCAGCAGGCGTTCGCCTCGGTCAAGGACGCGGCGACCGACGCCGTCGACACGGTCAAGTCGGAAGCCGGCTCGGCCGCCGACGACGTCTCCGGGGAGGCGCGCGAGGCGAAGCACGTCGTCGACGAGCAGCGCGGGGTCTGACCCGGCGCGGTGCCGACACGAGCGAGGCGGGGCGAATTTCGATTCGCCCCGCCTCGTCGCGTGTCGCGGGTCAGGCCTTCGAGAGCTTGCCCAGCGCGTCGTCGATCTTGTCGTCGTCGAGTCCGAGGCGGCCGAGCAGCGCGCGCGCCGGCTCTGTGTCGCCCTTGCGGTACGCGTTGTAGGCGCTCTCCGCCTCCCCGGCGAGCGCGGGCGTCAGCTCGCCCTGCACGCCGAGCCGGTCGACGAGCTCCTGTGCCGTGTCGGCGCCGAACGCGCTGCGGATGTTCGACGGCAGGCGGTACGACGAGTAGGTTCCGAGATCCACGATTCTCTCCAATCCGGTGGCGCAGGTCGGCCACCGAGTCGAATCTAGGCGGGGGTGGGCCGCGTCGCGCGGGGTAGACGCGGGCCGTGCGCCGCCGATAATGCACCGCACAAGACCGTCGAAATTATCCGCTCGCCCACGTACCTTCTATGCATGATCGAACTGCAGCGCGAAGCCGGCGGGCCACCTCGAGGCGCTGCAGCTGCGCACCGGGGAGGGGCCGTGCGTCGAGGCCTACCGCACGAAGAAGGCGGTCATCGTGGTCGACATCGACCGCATGACCGAGTGGCCCACCTTCCGCCGGATCGCCCTCCGCGAGGGCTACCGCGCCGTGCACGCCGTGCCGCTCAAGGTGGGCGACCTCTCGCTCGGCGCCATGAACCTTTTCTCCATTGAGCCCGGCGACCTGAACGAGGTCGACGCGAAGGCCGCGCAGGCGCTGGCCGACATTGCGAGCATCGGGATCGTCACCAACCGTCTGCACGCGCGGCACGAGCTGGTGCAGCAGCAGCTGCAGTCGGCGCTCGAGAGCCGCATCACCATCGAGCAGGCCAAGGGCGTGGTTTCTGCCCAGCGCGGGATCTCGCCCGAGCAGGCCTTCGCACGCATCCGGACGTACGCGCGCAACGGCGGGCTGCGCCTGCACTCCGTGGCGGCGCAGATCGTCGAGGCGAAGCTGCGGGTCTGACGGCGGCGGCCGCTACGAGCGGCCGAGGCGCTTCTTCGCCCGGGTGAGGAGCGAGCCGCCTTCGTCGGCACGGTCTGAGTCGTCGTCGTGCGAGTCATCCGGCTTGTCGTCGTTAGAACGTCCCCGGCTCTCGCGCAGCTCCCGTCCGTCGGCGACGTCTTGCCGGTGCTTCTTCTCGATCTTGTCGCTCTTTTTGGTGTCGCGGGGCGGCAGCTGGATGTTCTCCTCTGCCTCGATGCCCGCCTGCAGTTCGCGTCCGCGCTCGAGTTCGGCGTCGAGCTCGGCGCCGAACAGCAGCGCGATGTTGGAGATCCACACCCACAGCAGGAAGACGATGACCCCGCCGATCGACCCGTAGGTCTCGTTGTAGCTGGCGAAGTTGGCAGCGTAGAACGCGAAGCCGGCGGATGCCACGACCCAGACGATCAGGGCGAAGAGGGCGCCGAAGCTCATCCATCTGAACTTGGGCTGCTTCACGTTCGGCGTCGCGTAGTAGAGCACCGCCACGATGAGTACCGCGAGGAAGGCGAGGATCGGCCACTTGGCGATGTTCCAGATCAGTACCGCCGTCTCCCCGATTCCGAGCAGTTCGCCGACCTGCTCGGCGACCGGGCCGGTGAGGGTGATGAGCAGTGCCGCGATCACCGCGACGACGATAGCCAGCACGGTCACGGCCAGCGTCACCGGGCGGAGCTTCCAGAACGGCCGCCCCTCCTGGATCGAGTAGATGCGGTTCATGGCGCGCGAGAACGCGCCGACGAAACCCGACGCCGACCAGAGCGCGCCCACGATACCGGTGACGAAGGCGAAACCGGCCGACGGAGAGGTCGCGAGGTTCTCGATCGGGCCGCGGATCGCGTCGAGCGTCGTCGCCGGAACGAGGCCGCCCATCAGGTCGAGCAGGGTGTCGGTGGTCTTGCCGGGGTCGCCGAACAGGCCGACGAGCGAGACGAAGGCGAGCAGGGCGGGAAAGACCGCCAGCACGCCGTAGTAGGTGAGCGCCGCGGCGAGGTCGGTCGCTTGGTCGGCGCCGAACTCCCGGGCGGTCTTCTTCAGCACGTAGATCCACGACGGTTTGCTGATCTCGGTGATCTCGTCGGGCTTGCGAGGGTCGTCGGGGTCGGGTGCGGTCTTCTCGCGCTTGCTCGCGCGTTCGCCAGTTTCTTTCGCCATGCCGTCACGGTAAATATCCACGCGCACCGGTTTCGAGGGGTTGCGATTCCGGGCGATCTAGGCGCGGCTGCGCCCCGCCGGAGAAGCGCTTCTACCAGACGTCTTCTCCCCCGTATAGGGGGCAAACGTCTCTCTGAGGCGGAGGTAACGTCTGCTTAGCCCTGAGACACAGTGTGTCTCCAACGGCTCCGTCCGGCGCCGTTGTCGCGCCACAAACCGGGGAGACTCGTGAAACTTTCTGCTGTCCGCTGGCCCGCCATCGCCGTTCTGGCCACCCTGACGCTCGCGTCCTGCGCCACGGGAACCGGTACCGCGGGCGACGACGTCGACTACGACCCCGACGCCTCGCTGAGCGGCGACCTCACCGTTCTCGGGTTCGGCGCGGGCGACGAGATCGCCACCACGCGCATGGACGAGGCGCAGAAGACGCTGGGCGACGACGTCAAGGTGAAGCTGGTCGAGGGCGACCTCGATATCCAGCAGTTGCTCTCGTCGATCGCGGCGGGCGACCCGCCCGAGCTCATCTACGCGAACCGCGACCAGATCGGGTCGCTCGCGGCCCGCGGCGCGATCCTCTCCCTCGACAAGTGCATCGACGGCGAGGGCATCGACACCAGCCAATACGTCACGGCGGCACTCGACCAGGTAACGTTCGACGGCAGCGTCTACGGCATCCCCGAGTTCAACGTGGTGCAGCTGACGATGGCGAACACGTCGCTGCTCGACGCCGCCGGGCTCACCATCGCCGACGTCAACGGCTCGAGCTGGGACGCGGTGACCGCCGCGAGCACCGCGCTGGTGAAGAACGACGGCGGGGCGCTCAGCACGATCGGCGTCGACACCAAGATGCCCGAGTTCTTCCCGCTCTGGGCCAAGGCGAACGGGGTCGACCTGATCTCGGCCGACGGCAAGACCGCCAACCTCAACGACCCGAAGGCCGTGCAGGCCGTCGAATTCGCGGTCGGCGTCTACGACGACCAGGGCGGCTTCGCGCCGGTGAAGGCGTTCCGCGACTCGGCCGACTTCTTCGGCGCGGGCAACCAGTACGCCACCAACCAGCTCGGCTCGATGTGGATGGAGCAGTGGTACGTCAATGTTCTGAACGACGTGTCGCCCGACGCCACGATCACCTTCGACACCTTCCGCACCCCGCAGGGCGACCCTCTCGCCTTTGCGAGCGGCTCGGCGTGGGCGATCCCGGCGGGCAGCGCGAACGCCGCAGCCGCGTGCCGGTTCGCGAAGACGATGACCGCCACCGACAGCTGGATCGCGGCCGCGAACGCCCGCATCAAGCTGCGCGAGGCCGACGGAAAGCCCTTTACCGGCCTGCTGACGGCCAACCAGGAGGCCGATGACGCCGTGCGCGAGCTGGTCACCTCGAGTGGCGACGCCCAGTGGGACAGCGCCGTTGAAGCGACCTACCTCGCCAACGACAACACGTTCAGCCTGCCCGCCAACCCCGCCGACGCCGAGTTCAAGAACGCGTGGCAAGACGCCGTTAACCGCGTGCTCAACGGTCAGGCCAGCGCGCAGGACTCGCTCGACCAGGCTCAGACAGAAGCCCAGAAGGCGCTCGACGCGGCCTGGGCCAAGCTCGACAAGGACTGACGACGTGTCTGCGACGAGCATCTCTGCCTCGCGTCCCACGCGTCCCGGCCGGCTGAGGGCCCGGCGGCGCGAGACCGTGGCGGCGCTGCTGTTCATCAGCCCGTGGCTGGTGGGGTTCCTGATCTTCACGGCGTGGCCGGTGATCTACAGCGGCTACCTGTCGCTCACCGACTACGACGTCATCAACAACCCGAACTTCGTGGGCCTCGACAATTACACCGCCATGTTCGAAGATCCCAAGATCGCGTTGTCGCTGACCAACACGTTGATTTTCACGATCCTCTCGGTTCCCCTGCACATCATCGTGGCGCTCGCCTTGGCCCTGCTCCTGCTTCGCGCCGCCCGGGCGACCGGGTTCTTCCGCACGGTGTTCTTCCTGCCGAAGATGACGCCGGCGGTCGCCGTGGGCGTGCTGTTCCTCTTGATCTTCAACGGCCAAGACGGCCTGATCAACCGAGTGCTCGGTTTCTTCGGCATCCAAGGCCCGTACTGGACCACCGACCCGGCGTGGGTGAAGCCCGGCCTCGTGCTGATCAGCCTCTGGACGATCGGCTCGTCGATCGTCATCCTGCTGGCCGCGCTCAAGAACGTGCCGACCGAGCTCTACGAGAGCGCACGCATCGACGGCGCGAACTTCTGGCAGCAGACGACCCGCATCACGGTGCCGATGATCAGCTCCACCATCTTCTTCCTCGCCATCATCAACACCATCTACGGATTCCAGATTTTCACCGAGGCATACACCGCCTTCTTCGGCTCGGGCAATACGACCTACAGCAACGACGCCGCGCTCTTCTACGTGATCTACCTGTTCCAGCAGGGCTTCCAATACCTGCACATGGGCTACGCGTCGGCGATGGCGTGGCTGTTGTTCGTCGTCATCCTGATCTTCACCGTCGTGCAGTTCGCGATCTCCCGCCGCACCGTCTACTACGAGGGGGACACTCGATGACAACGACGACCAGCCGGGCGGATGCCACGGAGATCGCGCTTGCGCCGGTGGCGACGGGGCAGCCGCCGGTCAGCCCGTCGACCGCACGCCGCACTCCCCCTCGCCGGCGGCTCGGCCAGGTGCTGGTCTATCTGGCGCTCACCGTCTTCGCCGTCGTGTTCACCTACCCGTTCATCTGGCTGGTGAGCGCGTCGTTCAAGCCGCGCAGCGAGGTCTTCGACAACCTGCTGATCCCGAAGACCTTCACGATCGAGAACTACCTGAACATCTGGCAGGAGGCGCCGATCGGCGTCTGGCTCGTGAACAGCGTCGTCGTCACCGCACTCGCCGCCATCTGCGTCACCGCGTCGAGCGCCCTCGTCGCCTGGGGCTTCGCCTACTTCCGGTTCCGCGGCCGCGGACTGCTCTTCGCGCTGGTGATCGGCAGCATGATGCTGCCGGGTGCCGTCACGATGATCCCCACCTTCCTCATCTGGAACGGTCTCGGCGCGACCGGAACCCTCACGCCGCTCTGGGCGCAGAACCTGTTCGGCAGCGCCTTCTACATCTTCCTGCTGCGGCAGTTCTTTCTCGCCCTGCCGCGCGAACTGTTCGAGGCGGCGAAGATCGACGGCGCCGGAAACTGGCGCATCTTCACCCGGGTGGCGCTGCCGCTGTGCAAACCGGCCCTCGCCGTCACCCTGCTGTTCGAGATCCAGGCGGCGTGGACAGACCTGCTGCGGCCGCTCATCTACCTGCGCGACTCGGATACGTTCACGATCCCGCGCGGCCTCAAGTCGCTGCTCGACCAGTTCGGATTCGGCGGCGAATGGCACTGGGAGGTCATCGTCACGGCGAGCGTGATCACCACGGTGCCGATGATCATCCTGTTCTTCATCGGGCAGAAGCAGTTCGTCGACGGCATCGCCACGACCGGCTCGAAGGGCTGATGCGGCCACGCGTGCCGGTGCTCAACTGCCGAGCGCGAGCCGCTGGCTGCGCCACAGCGCGTAACGGGTCCACGGGTCATCCGCCCCGGCTCTCAGAATCTCGATGTGCTCGGTGAGCGCGTCGTGCACGGCGAACCACTCCGATGTGGCGAGCCGGTGATCGGCGAACTGGGCGTGACGACGCTGCTCGAGAAGCCGGTCGCCGCGTTCGAAGGCCAGCAGTTCGTCGAAGCGCAGGCTCGCGAAGCGCTGGCGCGGATTGCCGGAGGTGCCGATCTTGATGCGGTCGCGAAAGCGCAGGTAGTAGACGACGTCGACCCGCACGGCTGCGGCGTTCTGGGGGTCGGCGACCTCGCCCACCTTCCACTCGCAGACTGCGCAGAGCCATCCCGAGGGGTAGCGCACACCCAGCCGCGACCCGCAGGCCAGGCAGGGCGACGGGAGGATGTCGGTCACCCCGACCTCGCCCGCGACCCAGTCGTGCGCGGCGAGCAGGTGCGTCATGCACAGGTCGAGCGGCGCGCCGGAGACTGCGGGTTCGGCGCACGGCCGACCGCCCTCGGCGAGGATCACGCAGCTGGTCATGCGGCAACGGTACGCCCGGCCGGCGACATCGGGGCACACGAAAAACGGCCGCCTCCCCGAAGGGAGACGGCCGTGGTCAGCTAGCGCAGGTCAGCTCGCGACCTGCTCGCGGTGCGGCAGCTTCCAGCCGGGACGCACGTAGTGGCAGGTGTAGCCCTCGGGGTACTTCTGCAGGTAGTCCTGGTGCTCCTCCTCGGCGAGCCAGAAGTCGCCGACCGGCTCGACCTCGGTCACGACCTTGCCGGGCCAGAGTCCCGACGCGTCGACGTCGAGGATCGTGTCACGGGCGACGCGCTCCTGCTCGGCGTCGGCGTAGTAGATCGCCGAACGGTAGCTGCGGCCGCGGTCGTTGCCCTGGCGGTCCTTCGTCGAGGGGTCGTGGATCTGGAAGAAGAACTCCAGGATGTCGCGGAAGCTCGTCTTCTCGGGGTCGAACGTGATCTCGATCGCCTCGGCGTGGTCGCCGTGGTTGCGGTAGGTCGCGTTGGGGGTGTTGGGGTCGCCGGTGTAGCCGACGCGGGTGGAGATGACGCCCTCGCGCTTGCGCACGAGCTCCTCGACGCCCCAGAAACATCCGCCGGCCAGCGTTGCCTTCTCAAATGTCGCGCTCATCGTGTGGCCTCCTTGTTGGTGAACAGGCTGCGGAAATCTCCGTAGCCCTCCTTCTCTAGATCGTCGACCGCGATGAACCGCAGCGCAGCCGAATTGATGCAGTAGCGCAGCCCGCCGCTCTCGACGGGGCCGTCGTTGAACACGTGCCCGAGGTGGCTGTCGCCGTTCGCGGAACGCACCTCGGTGCGCACCATCCCGAACTCACGGTCTTCGTTCATTACGACGTTAGCGGCATCGATCGGCACAGTGAAGCTGGGCCAGCCCGACATGCTGTCGTACTTGTCGGTCGAGGCGAACAGCGGCTCGCCCGACACGATGTCGACGTAGATGCCGTCTTGCTTGTTGTCCCAGTAGCGGTTGCGGAACGGCGGCTCGGTCGCGGCCTCCTGGGTGACGCGGTACTCGGTCGGCGTCAGGTTCGACACGGCCTCGGGCGTCTTGCGGTACTCGGTGGTAGTCAAAAGGGTTTCTCCTTCTCGGCGGGCGCCGCTGGCTGCTGCGCTCATTGCCTTCGAGGGGTATAACGCGGGGGTGCGGCAGGAAGTTCCCGGCACCGCCGCGACCCACAGCCCGCTCACAGGTTGGCTAGAGCGTCACGACGAGCTTCTTCGCCGAGACGCCGCGACGCAGCAGGTCGAGCGCGGTCTGAACGTGCTCGAGACCGAAACCGACGACCTCCGGCGTCGGCGCGACGAGATAGCTGCCGTCCGCGAGCGCGCGCGGTAGAAACTCGCCCCAGAGCATCGGACCGACCTCGTTGTTCATCAGCGAGCTGCCCCAGACGAAGCGGGCCCGGATGCCGTGCACCGCGCAATAGGCCTGCAGCGACACGTTCGCCGAGACGAGCCGCACCCCCATGCCCACGAGCGCCCGGCTCAGGCCGGCACGGCGTGGAACAGACTCCATCGACACCGACGGGCTCGCCATCGACACCCGCTTGGCCCCGGTGGCCGCCGCGATCTTGACGGTCGGTTCGGCCGAGCCCGTTCCGACCGCGAGCAGCCCCGCGACGGGGTCTGTGCCGATGGCCGCCACGACGTCGCGCACCACGGTGCTGCTCGCGTAGTCGAAGACAGCGGATGCCCCGAGCTCGCGCATGCGTTCGTGGTTGCGCGGCGATGCGGTGGTCACCACGCGGTACCCGGCCGCGGCGGCGAGCTGCACCGCATTGCTGCCCACGCTCGTCGACCCGCCCCAGACGACGACGACCTCGCCGGTCGGCGCGGCCGTCGAGGTCGGGTGGCGGAGGCCGAGCTGGTCGCTTTGGAAGAGGGCGGATGCGGCGGTCGACACCGCGAGGGGGAACACGGCGGCCTCCTCGAACCTCATGGCGTCGGGGATGGGCGCCGCGAGCTGCGACTCGACCACCGTGTAGCGCTGGAAGCCGCCCTCCGGCTGGTGGTCGCGGCCCTTCTCCATGCCCACGGCGTAGGCGAGCACGCGGTCGCCGACCCGGAAGCGGGTGACCCCGCTGCCGACCTCGACCACTTCGCCCGCGATGTCTTCGCCGAGCACACTCGGGTAGGGCAGCGACCGGTACATCAGGTCGCCCGTCGACTGTTTGATCGAGTCGAGCGGGTTGACCGCGACGGCGTGGTTGCGCACCACGATCTGCCCCGCCTCGGGCGAGCGGTAGGGCGCGCTTCGCACGGTGAAGTCGGCGTATGCGGAGTCGAGCCAGGCTGCGGTGTTGTCGGGCATGGGAGGCGTCCTTCGGATCGGTGATGACATTGCGTGTCATCACCATACACGCTGATGACATCGAGTGCCATCGCTAGAGTGGTGACATGAGCAGATGGCAGCCGGACACGCGCGAGCGGCTCGAGAAGGCCGCGCTTGAGCTGTTCGCCGAACAGGGCTTCGCCGCCACGACCGTGCCTCAGATCACCGCCCGCGCCGGATTGACCACGCGCACGTTCTTCCGCCACTTCGCCGACAAGCGCGAGGTGCTGTTCTCCAACGAGATCGACGTTGCCGAACTGGCCGCCCGCATGATCGCCGAGGCTCCGCCCGGTCTGAGCCCGATGCAGATCATCGCCGGCGGCCTCGAGACCGTCGCCGAGGCCCAGTTCTCGGGCGGCGTGGAGAATTTCGTCGCGCGCAAAGCCATCATCCGGTTGGACGACGGCCTGCGTGAACGCGAGATGCACATGATGGCCCGGCTGTCGGAGGCGCTTCGCGCCGGGTTCGTCGGCCGCGGAGTCGACGAACTTACCGCCGATCTCACGGCCCAGGTGACTCTCGCCGTGTTCGGAACCTCGATCGGCCGATGGCTCGCGCGGGGCGGCGACGCCGATCTCCCCGAGCTGCTGCACGACACTCTCACGCGGTTGCGTCAGGTCATGCTCGACCCCGGGTGGGAAGCTACGGAGTAGGCGGCGCGAGCGTCACGCCGACTCCGGTGAGCACGCTCCACGGGTTGTTCGAGTACTGCGCCGTGATGTCGGCGGTGGTCGTGGCCAGGCCGATCGCGCGCGATCCGTAGGTCACCGTGTAGTCGCCCGACGGCAGGCTGCCGAGCGAGTATCGGCCGCTGTTGTCGGTCCAGGTTCGGTAGGTCTTGTTCGACCAGCCGCCCACCGCCGTCACCTGGGCGGTTCGAGCCGCGACGCCCGCGGCCGTCGTGACGGTGCCCGAGATTGATCCGCCGTAGCGCAGCACCACCACGACCCAGTCGTGCTTGCCGGCCTCGACGGTGACGCCCCAGCGCACGCCCGTCAGGCGGCCCCACCGCCCGGCGACCTGCTGCGGCGTGGCCGCGATGCTCCAGTGGCTGCCGACGGGCACGTTCTCGAGGGTGAGTTCGCCCTCGAGGTTGGTGAGGCCGGTACGGGTGGCCCCGAACTCGTTGGTCATCACGATGCCCGCGTTGACCAGCTCAAGCGGCTCCTTCGGCGGCGTCATCAGCATCACCGTGATCGTGCCGGTGGCCGCGGCCGTAGCCGCGGTGGTGTCCGCGGCGTCGGCCGGTTCGGCCGCGCTCGCGCCGGGCGCCCCCATCGCGCCGAGCGCCACCACTGCCGAGACGATCGCCGCCGTCATCCGTCTGTGCATCGGTCCCCCAAACCTCTGCCCTCGAGTCTGCGCGTCCCGCGCCGAAACGGCAACGGCGCGGCGGCTAATCGACCAACGGTTCTTCTTCGAGCCCGCCGGGCACGAGCAACGAGGCGTCTACGCTGACAGGCTCGGCGCCGACCAGCTCGGGATCGAGGTCGGCCGACGCGCCCTCGAACTGCGAGTTGTAGAGCCGGAAGTAGGCGCCTTCGCGCTTGATGAGCTCGTCGTGCGTGCCCTGCTCGACGATGTCGCCGGCCTCCATCACGAGTATCAGGTCGGCGTCGCGGATGGTCGACAGGCGGTGGGCGATCACGAACGAGGTGCGGCCCTGGCGCAGCGCGGCCATGCCGTGCTGCAGCAGCAGCTCGGTGCGGGTGTCGACCGACGAGGTGGCCTCGTCGAGGATGAGCACCGACGGCTGGGCCACGAACGCGCGCGCGATCGTGATGAGCTGCTTCTCGCCCGCCGAGACGTTGCTCGCCTCTTCGTCGAGCACGGTGTCGTAGCCGTCGGGCAGCGAGTGCACGAACCGCTCGACGTAGGTGGCCTGAGCCGCAGCCACCACCTCTTCGTCGGTGGCGTCTTGACGGCCGTACCGGATGTTCTCGCGGATGGTGCCGGCGAACAGCCACGGGTCTTGCAGCACCATTCCGGTGCGGGCGCGCACGTCGCGACGACGCAGGTCGGCGATGTTCTGTCCGTCGAGCAGGATGCGGCCGCCGTCGAGCTCGTAGAACCGCATGATGAGGTTGACCAGCGTGGTCTTGCCTGCCCCGGTCGGACCGACGATGGCGACGGTCTGCCCCGGCTTCACTGAGAACGACAGGTCGCGGATGAGCGGGTGTGCGGGGTTGTACGAGAACGCGACGTGGTCGAAGACGATCGTGCCGTCGCCTGCCACGGGATCGGGGGCGTCGGGGCCATCCGCCTCTTGCTCCTCTGAATCGAGGAGTTCGAAGACCCGCTCGGCCGAGGCCGTGCCCGACTGCACGACGGCGGCCATGCCGCCGAGTTCGGACAGCGGCTGCGTGAACTGCTGCGAGTACTGGATGAACGCCTGCACGTCGCCGAGACGCAGCTGGCCGCTGGCCACCATGAGCCCGCCGAGCACGGCGATGCCGACAAACGACAGGTTTCCGATGAACATCATGCCGGGCATGATCATGCCGGAGAGAAACTGGGCCTTGAAGCTGGCGCGATAGAGCTCTTCGTTCTCTGCCTTGAATTTCTCGTGCGAGTCGTGTTCGCGGCCGAACACCTTGACGAGCGCGTGACCCGAGAACGACTCTTCGACGCGGGCGTTGAGCAGGCCCATCTTGCGCCACTGGATGCCGAAGGCCTTCTGCGACTTCGGGCCGATGATGCCGAAGATCACGGCCATCAGCGGCAGGCTGACGAGCGCGACGAGCGCGAGCTGCCACGAGATCGAGAACATCATGATGAGCACGCCGACGACGGTCAGCACGGCAGTGAGAGCGCCCGACAGCGACTGCTGCATGGTCTGGGTGATGTTGTCGATGTCGTTGGTCACCCGGCTGAGCAGGTCGCCCCGCTGCACCTTGTCGAAGTACGACAGCGGCATGCGGTTGATCTTCGCCTCGACGCTCTGGCGCAGGCGCCACATGGTGCGCACCATGATGACGTTGATGACGTAGCCCTGCAGCCAGCCGAGCACCGACGCCACGATGTACAGGGCGAGCACGAGAACGAGCACCTGGGTGAGACGCCCGAAGTCGACTCCCTCGCCGGGGGTGATCTGCATGGCGCCGACGAGGTTGGCCAGGTCGTTCTGGCCGGCGGCGCGCAGGCCCTCGACGGCTTCGGCCTTGGTCGAGCCGGCGGGCAGCTGCGCCGAGATGAAGCCCTCGAAGATGATGTTCGTCGCCTCGCCGAGCACCTTGGGCGCGGCGACCGTGAGCACGACGCTGATGGTGCCGAGCAGCGACACGAAGGCGAACGCGAAGGCGTGCGGGCGCAGCAGTCCGATGAGGCGGCGGAAGCTGGCGCCGAAGTTGGCGGCCTTGCCGGGCGCCACGCTGTCCCACGAGCCGGACGCGGTGCGGGCCTTTTCGGCGAGTTCGAGTTCGAGCTTCTCGTCTTCGCTCAACTCGGGGGCTTCTGGGGTGACCTTGCTCATGCGGTTGCCTCCATTCCGAGCTGCGACTCGACGATTTCGCGGTAGGTCTCGCTGGTCGCGAGCAGTTCGTCGTGGGTGCCGACCCCGACCATGGCGCCGTCGTCGAGCACGATGATGCGGTCGGCGTCGGTGATCGTCGAGACCCGCTGGGCGACGACGATCTTCGTCACGTTCGGCAGCTCGCGCCAGAGGGCCTGCCGCAACCGCGCGTCGGTGGTGAGGTCGAGAGCCGAGAACGAGTCGTCGAACACGAGGATGTCGGGGGCGTGCACGATCGCCCGCGCGATGGCGAGCCGCTGCCGCTGCCCGCCCGACACGTTGGTGCCGCCCTGCGCGATGCGCGCGTCGAGCTTGCCGTCCATCTCCTCGACGAAGTCGCGGCCCTGCGCGATCTCGAGGGCGTGCCAGAGTTCGTCGTCGGTCGCGTCTTCGCGCCCGAACCGAAGGTTGGATGCCACGGTGCCGGTGAACAGGAACGGCCGCTGGGGCACGAGGCCGATGGTGGTCCAGAGCAGGTCGAGTTCGACCTGGCGCACGTCGACGCCGCCGACGAGCACCGAACCGCTGGTCACGTCGAACAGGCGCGGGATGAGCGAGACGAGGGTGGTCTTGCCGGCTCCCGTCGACCCGACGACAGCGACCGTCTCGCCGCGGGCGGCGGCGAACGAGATTCCGCCGAGCACGCCCTTCTCGGCGCCGGGGTAGCTGAAGCCGGCGTCGCGGAACTCGACGGTTCCGGGGGTGGCGAACTGGGTGACCGGGGTGGTGGGGCGCACGAGGGTGGTCTCGCTCGCGAGCACGGCGGCCACACGTTCGGCAGAGACCGCGGCGCGCGGGATCATGATGGTCATAAAGCTCGCCATCAGCACGCCGCCGAGGATGAGCCCGATGTACTGCATAAACGCGAACAGGGTGCCGATCTCGATGTCGCCCGAGTCGACGCGGATGCCGCCGAACCAGATGACCCCGACGACCGTGACGTTGAGAACGAGCATCGCGAGAGGGAAGAGCAGCACGAACAGCGAGCCGACCCGGCGGCCGACGTCCATGATGTCGGTGTTCGCCTTCTCGAAACGCTCTTCTTCGATCGGTTCGCGAACGAAGGCGCGCACGACCCGGATGCCGGTGAGCTGCTCGCGCATCACGCGGTTGACCGCGTCGAGCCGCTTCTGAAACATGCGGAACAGAGGAACCATGCGGCCGATGATGAGCCCGACGATCAGCAGCAGCACGGGCACGACGACGGCGATGATCCAGCTGAGTCCGACATCTTGGCGCACGGCCATGATGATGCCGCCGATCGCCAGCAGCGGGGCGGAGACGAGCATGGTGGCGCCCATCATCGCGAGCATCTGCACCTGCGTGACGTCGTTGGTGTTGCGGGTGATGAGCGAGCCGGCTCCGAACTGCGACACCTCGCGCTCGGAGAACGCGCTGACGCGCTCGAAGACGTCGTTGCGGATGTCGCGGCCTGCCTGCATCGCGGCGCGGGCGGCGAAATACGTGGCGATGATCGAGGCGGTGATCTGCCCGAGCGAGATGGCGAGCATCAGGAGCCCCGTGGCCCAGATGTAGCCGGTGTCCCCCTGCGCGACGCCCTCGTCGATGATGCTGCCGTTCAGAGTCGGCAGGTACAACGACGCGAGGGCGGCGGCGAACTGGAACACCAGCACGGCCGCCAGCTGTCGGCGGTAGGGCCGCAGATAGCGGAAGAGGATTTTGCCCAGCATTGGGACTCCAGAAGTGAAGGGGGGGTATTACGAACGAGTTTCGACTCCCGATAGGTTAAGCCCGCCCACCGACATCTCACTAGTCGCCATATGTGCAGCCGGCTGTCGATCCGGCGTGGCGCCGTTCGACCCTGTGGTGAGAGGGTCGAACAGCGACCATTCACGAACAAAGGAGTACGAGATGGCCAAGTACATGCTGATCATGCGGTCGACCGACGAGGTGAACGCGAAGTTCGAGAACGTCGACTTCGCCGAGATGCTCGACACCATGGGCCGCTTCAACGACGAGCTGATCCGCGCGGGCGTGCTGCTCGCCGCAGAGGGGCTCGAAGACGCGAAAGACGGGGTCGTCGTCGACTTCAGCGGCGAGACGCCGGTCGTCACCGACGGCCCCTACGGGGAGACGAAAGAACTCTTCAACGGTTTCTACATCTTGGACGTCGCGTCGAAGGAGGAGGCCGTCGAGTGGGCGAAGCGGATGCCGATGATGCAGGGCGCCAAGGCCGAGATCCGCCGGGTTCCGGGCATCGACGAATTCCCGCAGGACAACGAGTTCGTGCAGCGGGAACGCGCCTGGCGCGAGCAGACCGGGCAGCTCTGACCCGGCCGTGACGTCGACACAGGCGAGAAGCGCCGTCGAGGCGGTGTGGCGCATGCAGTCCGCACGCATCGTCGGCGCCCTCGCGCGCTACACGGGAGATTTCCCGCTCGCCGAAGACCTCGCGCAGGAGGCCCTCGCCGAGGCGCTCGTGTCGTGGGCGGTCGACGGTGTGCCCGACCAGCCGACCGGGTGGCTGCTCACCGTCGGGCGGCGGAGGGCGATCGACGCCTTCCGCCGCCGGGCGGCCCGCGACGAGAAGTATGCACTTCTCGCCGGCGGGCTCGCGACCGAGCTGCCCGGCGCCGACGCCCTGTTCTCGCCCGACGCGATCGACGACGACGTGCTCGCCCTGATGTTCGTCGCCTGCCACCCGCTGCTGCCGAGGGAGGCGCGTATCGCCCTCACGCTGCGGGTCGTCGGCGGACTGACCACGGCGGAGATCGCGGCGGCCTTTCTCGTGCCGGTGCCGACGATCCAGGCCCGCATCACCAGAGCCAAGAAGACCATCGCGGCGGCGGGCGTGCCGTTCGAGGTGCCGACGCGGTCGGAGATCGACGAGCGGCTCGGCTCCGTGCTGCAGGTGGTCTACCTGATCTTCAGCGAGGGCTCGCACGCGTCGGGCGGCGACCAGTGGATGCGCACCGGGCTCTCCGACGAGGCGCGCAGGCTCGCCCGCGTGCTCGTCCGCCTGGCGCCGACGGCGGAGGCCTACGGCCTGCTGGCCCTGCTCGAGCTGACGGCCGCCAGGTTTCCCGCACGACTCGACGCCGCGGGCTCGCCCGTGCTGCTCGAGCGTCAAGACCGTCAGCTCTGGGACCGCTCGGCGATCGGGCGGGGCCGGGCAGCGCTGGCGCTGGCCACGGCGCAGGGCCGCGGGCTCGGTGCCTATGCACTGCAGGCGTCGATCGCCGAGTGCCACGCGGTCGCGCCGTCGGCGGCCGACACCGACTGGCCGCGCATCGTGCGGCTCTACGACGCTCTGGCCGTGCTGACACCGTCGCCGGTCGTCGACCTCGGGCGGGCGGTGGCCGTGGCGATGGCCTCGGGCCCGGCGGCCGGGCTCGCCCTCGTCGACGCCGTCGAGCTGCCCGGATCGCACCTCGTTCCCGCGATCAGGGGCGAGCTGCTGGCGCGGCTGGGCCGTCGCGCCGAGGCGCGGTCGGCGCTCGCGACGGCGATCGGCCTGTGCGGCAACGCCGCGGAACGCGCGGGTCTCGAACGCAGCCTCGGGGAGCTCGCGTGAACCCGGTGGAGATCGCCCTGCCGTTCACCGGCCGCTGGCTCGCGATGAACAGTCCCGCGCGGCGGGTGCCGAGCCACGGTGTCGATCTGCTCGGCCAGCGCTACGCGATCGACTTCGTCGGGGTCGACGACCGGCACCGCGACGCCGACACCACCGACTGGCGCACGTTCTTGCACACCGAGCCGCCGCAACGGTTCTACGCCTTCGGGCGGCCGATCCTCGCGCCGCACGACGGCGTGGTCGTCGCC
>Ga0247815_10000360_pt1 | contig 36364 bp, 62 predicted proteins | sample UWRJL194509B1_FD_181014 | JGI IMG/M metagenome (GOLD analysis project Ga0247815, IMG submission 181014) | Plant litter microbial communities from Arlington Agricultural Research Station in Wisconsin, United States - UWRJ-L194-509B-1 | ecosystem: Environmental > Terrestrial > Plant litter >...
ACGATGCGCCCGAAGAGTAACCGCTTGACGATGCGCCCGAATAGTCACCGCTTGACGATGCGCCCGAATAGTTACCGCTTGACGATGCGCCCGAATAGTCACCGCTTGACTTTGTGTCTTCGGTAAATTTTACTTTTTCAAAAATAAATTTAATACCCGTTTCAATAATACTTTTCAATTTTATTTCTGCCCCTATTTTTATTTTTGATACAGCTACTTTAGAATCTGAATTTTCTTTAGAAATAATGCCTCCTCCCTCTACATTGGTAAATCTTGAATTTGATGGAGGATAATAATTAAAAATATCTAATGGGTTTTCACAAAAATGAAATCCTGATTTACAGGCTTCTGCCGTTTCTTCTTCATACTCTTTTCCAATTTCATATTGAAAATCACGACATTTAAGATCTTTATCATATCCCTTAAATCCGAAAACAACTTCTTCTTTTGATTTTGTGACCTCTTTTTTTTCTTTCATAATAAATGTTGGATTAAATTTTAATTTTTGCTTTTCCTTCTATATACATTCCGTGCTCAATTCCTTTGAATTCCAACTCTTCCATACCTAATTTCTTGGCATATTTAAAAGTCATTTTAAGGCTGTTTGCGCTTTTTAGGTCGTTTGATATTATTGATTGATTTATCTCTAAATCTTTAGCCAGTTGTGATTTGGTAATTGTCAATGAATCAATAAAGTTTTGCAATACTGTTTTCATAAACTAATTTGTTTTATATTTTAATTCTTCGCCTGTTAATGCAAAATACATATTCTGCAATTCATGTACGTGCTTTGCTTCAACACCAATCTGGTCTGAATTTACAGAAACATTAAATCCATGACGTATTCTTCCCCAAATTGAAAAACCTAAATCAGAATCTATTTGATAAGAATCATTTATTTCCGTATATTCAAATCCGAATCTAAACAGCCATTCCCTTGTTATCTGAACAGGTTCTGCATTCGAAATTTTAAAGCATCCTTCCGTAGACTCCCCTCTTTTTATCCTGAACGTATCATCACTATGAAGTGAAGATATTTCTACAATCTCGGATTTGTAAGCTATAAGGTTTCCTATCCTGAAATCCTTTGACGATAATCTTTTTTCTTGTTCCATAATTAAATATTTTGTTATAGCAAATATATGTAATAATTTAAACTTTTAAATATATAAAACAAACTTTAACATAATTAAAATAAAAAATCCCCGTAAACAGGGGATTTAAAAGTTAAAATAAAATTTGAATCAGGTTTTTTTATTTATGTATTTGTAAACCAACAATAAAAATAAGCTTCCTAAAACGGTCCCTACAAACATGAATCCAATGACAATATAAATAAGCCATCCGAAATCAGCCTTTTCTTGCTTTTCAGATTCCTTGTCCTTAATAGATTGTTGCAGTTCTCGATTTTCTTTTCTAATTTCCTCTATGAAAGACGAAAAACAGTCTACTTGGGTAATCCTTCCGGAATCATCGTAAACTGTCTTTAAAACGGTTCCTTGAATGTTTTTACGGTATATCGTAGTATCTTTGAATATAACATTTGGAACTTCATAGGTTACGGTGTCGCCTTTTCGGAAAGTCTTTGTTTCTATCTGTTCTTTGAGAAGGGTATCTGTTTTAGACTTGGAGGACTTTTTTACTATGTCGCAGGAAAATAATAAAACAGACAATAATAATATTTTGTATATTTGTTTTTTCATAATTAATTTTTGGTTTTAAATTTGAAAGCCTCCTATGTGTAATAGAGAGGCTTTTTTATTTTTAAAATATAACGTATCCGTTTTTGTCTTTCGGCATTGAATTTATTTCCTTCAACGTAAATCCAAATGTTTTCTGAAAGTGTGGCGAGTCCTTGATTGACTTAAAATCACCGCCCCATTCCCAGCCTTTAGACTTGAAATAGTTGGTTACCTTCATCCAGTGTTTGTCTACATTATAAGAAGCAGTTTCAAAGGTTCCGTTTCCGTCCTTGTCTAAAAGCATTACGATGTCAAAAGCAAGAACTGCAGGCGGATTATGCCAGGACTGGCTACCTTTTGCGTTTGTAACTATTCTGCCCGGTTTTGTGCGGCCTTGGGCATATAGGGCATCCTGTTCTTTATTGGATCTTAATGTATATGTCAAACGCAACCTTACGCCTTTGGGCAATAGTTTTTCATTTGCATATTCGTACATTTCCAAAACCTCTTTTAAAACGCACGGGTGCATTGTTTTTATTCTCTGGATTGTTATTTCATCTAATGCCATAATTTTCATTTATTTTAATACTGTCAATTGATTTTGTAAGGAGATAAAGTTGTATGTCAAACATCTGTGATTTTAACTTCTTCTTGTTCTTGTAGAATATGTAGTCTGCATTTACCGAAGCATCCGGAATATGTTCTTTTGTCTTCGGAATATCCTTTATGCCGATTGTGGTAAAAAATCCGACAAGATAAAGAATCAATATTATTATGGTATTTTTCATTTTTTAGTCCTTTTCAAAACTTCGAGTTCAATTGTGATGCTGTCCAATCTTCTTTTCTGTATTTCCATTTCTTTAAAACCCAGCTGTAGTTCTTCAATCTGTTTTTTATCTTCATCCGTTTGTGCCTTTTTAAGAGATTCGTTTTCAAGGAGTATTTTTTTATTTTCCAATGAATATTCTGAATCAACTCTTGTTTCCGATATTCTTCTATCAACTTCCCGCCAAATTAATAAGGACACCAGTATTGCATAAATAAAGTTAGACCTTATGTTTCTTTTTTCTCCAGGCTTCTTGCTTCCAAACCAGTCTGCCAATTTTATAAAAACATTCACCAGCCATGTAACAAACTCCATAAACGGTTTATACATCCATTTAAAAAAGTATGTTATGTCCATTATGGTTTTTTATTTTGGTGGCTAATTTTATTATTTTTGCTTTAATAAATGAAATTGACTTTTTAATATTTGAATAGAAAATACCTATGAATATGGCGCCTGTTTCAATGTATATTGAATGATTCCATAGCCACTCTAACATTATTCCGATTTCTTGTCCAGTCTGAAGCATCTTATCAGGATTAGAGCTACAGCAAATATAATCAATGGTTTTGCGTAGTCGTTTATATAATTACTATGTAATGATGTAATTTTTTCCTCTACATATACATAGCAGTAATCCCAAAGATATAATTTTAAAATGACAATATTTACGGCTGAAATGAAATTTACCAATGTAAATGATAAAATGGTTGCATAAACGCATTTCCAAACTGATGTCATTTTGTTTATGTCGAGCCCTATGTACATTAAAAAAAAGAGGGTTTCCGACGTCATAGTGACGTCAGAAACCCTCCAGTAGAATTTGTTCCAGAATTCCAAGTCAATACTTGAAATACAAAGCAGTAAAAAGTCTGTTATCAATATACATCCTATTAGGAATTCTTTCTTGTAATTCATCTACGTTTTTTTAGGTCTTGGCTGTGTGGACTCTCCACTCTCCGTTTCTGTTGTAACCTCGAATCCCATCAGCTCGTACTTTTGGCACACTTCCTCGTGAGAGGTAATTTCTTCTGGTAAAGGTTCGTTTGACATTACGATTCTAATTGTTGCCATTTTTATATTATTTTAAGTTGAAACAAAATTAAATAAAAAAAGCATCGGTTAGGATGCTTTTAGGGTTTTGTTTTTTGACACTTCATAAAATTTTGACCTTATAGATGATAATGTTCTCAATGGAAATTCAAGACCACTTTCATTATGAAGCATATATCTTGCAAATTCAAACGCTTCTTCCATAGTTTCGCTATCATCAGACTCTATATACATAAATAGCCATTCTATTTCTTTTTCACTCCATTTCATAATAATTTATTTAAGTTTAATTCTTCGCCTGTTAATGAAAAGTAAAGGTTTTGGAGTTCGTGAACATATTTTACTTCCCTTATTGCTTTATCCGCCCAATCAGCAATAAAACCATCAAATACATCAGGATTTACCCAAACTGTAAACATTGTCCAATTCTCATATATATTTCCCTTTTTTTCAAATCCAATATTAAGAAGCCATTCTTCCGTTAATGGGATTCCTAAATACATAACAGAGGGTTGTATAATTTTTGAAACAGCGTAAATTGTTTCTGCTGTACAATTAACGTGTTTACCTAAATAGTTTATTGTATTACCTATTCGTAGTTCTTCTGCTTTCATAATCAGTTTAATTTAAAAGTTAATCCTATTTCCCCACTCGGTACGTAATCCTTATCCTCAACATCGGGCCTTTGCTGTATGGTCATTCTTGCGAAAGCCATAAACCTTCCAATATCGTATCTTGTTTCGGCACGGTATCCCCAAGAAAAGAAAGCAGAATTGGATTCCCTGTTTATAATGGAGAAATTAAGCCCGTTGTAGAATGACATTTTTTTGGTTGCGTGGAACTCATAGCCCGAAGCAACCCCATATCTTAAATAATCAGGATCCAAAGCGGTATGCTGTTCAAGTTCCAATGCGACTTCGAAGTTTCGGTAATTCGCCCCTATCTGTGCCGTGTAGTTCAAGGTAGGATTGTTGCCCGTCTGTTCGCTTCCGTGAACCAAATGCCTTCCGTCAACCCCGAAAGATATAAAAGCATATTGGTCTTTGTTCTGTGCTGTTGCTGTTATTGAAAACAGCAGTATGGTGATTATAGTTTTCATAATTTGAATAGTTTTGTTTGTCCAACGTGGTCGGTTATTCTTTTAATTGCAGAATCGAAATAATCCTTGTCTAATTCGCAGGCTGTTAATTCAAAGCCGTAATCGTGGCAGGCTATGGCAATGCTTCCTGAACCTAAATGGGTGTCTAAAATTTTATATCCCGGTTTGGCACACTTTTCTAAACAAAATTTATACAACTCAAATGGTTTTTCCGTAGGGTGTATTCTTTTTTGTTTATTTTTCATATTTTCCTGAATCATTCCATTCCAAGTATGTTTGAAAATCCTTGTTGCCTGATCGAATGAAGTATAAGCCAATTCTGCATCCGCAAATTTTGTAGTCCCGTTATTTTTATCCCAAACAATCCAACATTGTGAATTTTCTAACATATTACAAAAATAATTACCACCCCAAATAATCCTGTTTTTTGAAACCCTTATTAACTCATCAAAATACTCTTTACTTGGTATTTCCTTATCCCAATCCTTTTTTATGAATTTTGATTTTAAAGCGGCCCCCTTCCCTGATTTTCTTTTTTCACCTGCAAACGTTTGGCTTGCATCAATTCCGTAAGGAGGGTCTACAATGGCTAAATCGAAATAATTGTCCGGATAACGTGACATTAATTCCATGTTATCCTCGTTTGTTATTGTAATTTTATCGGTTATATTCATAATTTAAAGGTTAAAAATTTTATAAGCAATACAGAAAACAACAGTAATCGAAATAGTTCCTACTATCACAAAGCCTACTATTGTCTTTAATATCCTGTCTGTTCTTTCGTCGTCGTGGTTCATTGTTCTAAATTTTTAGTTGATTCGCTATACCATTCCCAGTTATCCACACCACCAGCTTCTAAAGCAGATAATAATTCATCACGTTTTAAAAGATTAGAATATTCTTCACCGCTTATTGATATTTCTTCACCCTCAATCATTACTTTTTTTGAATCCTCCAAATTTTTAATGTCTTGGATTAGTTTATCATAATCTTTTATTACAATATCTGTAAGAGATTTTCTATTCTCTACAATTCTGTCATATTTAATAATTTCTTGTGAATTATCCTGCAATTGTTTTTCCTGAATTTTTATAAGACTTTTGTTTTCAGCTACAATGTCTATCAGTCCGTTAAGAATATTCTTATTAGATGCAATTTGTGACTTTAGTTTTTCATTTTCTCTCCACTCAAAAGGGATGTCTTTTAAGTCCTTTGCTTTAACCCAAAATAAGTTTTCTTCTGTTATTTCATTCTGTTGAAATATTTCTTCCAAAATATCATTGGCATTATTCACCCTATCATCACAATAGCAAGTGCTTTTGTGACCTACCATACAAGCATCACAACCTCTAAATGATTCTGCGATTTGATCCAAATCTTTTCCTTCTATTTCAATCTTAACAAATACTTGGTAAAAATCTATTTGCTCATGTTTTTTTAAAACCAATACAGGTCTGTTGTTGTAGTACTTAATCGTATTTTCCATAATTAAATATTTTAAAGCAAGAATGCCAATCAAATCAAGAGCTTGGACTCTATCATTAATTGGCATTCTAAAATATATTTTCCCTTTGTAACTAAAAGTCCAAGTTTAATTACATGACAAACATAATAAATTATTCAATCACTTGTCATTATTTTTTGTTAAATCTGAAATTGTCTGGTCTTTTGTCGTGGAACTCTTGGAACTTCCGAAGTAGAAACCAAGCACTACGCCCATAATTCCGAATATTCCAATCTTGTCTGAATCGTTAACCTTTACAAAGGCTATTATCGAAAGACCTCCAAGGACAACAATAAATGCAAGTACTGCCTGAATCTTTATATGGTCTAGCAGTTTCATTATTTTTCAGTGATTAGCACGTCAACTGTTGCGCCTGAAACATTTCCCCATGTAGGCAAAAGTCCAACTACATCAACCCTATTTCTAACCAATACTGTAAAGCCTGTTGTAGATACGGAAGTAGTTCTAATATTTTGGCTGTCTGTCCCGTTTATAATATTAGCCTGAATATTCGGAGCAACGCTATAAGCTGTTCCAAAAGTAACAGTATAGGTTCCGGCCGTTATAGTTGTCCCCGAATACGTTTCTTGTCTTTTCTTTGATATTGTAAAGTTTGGATATGTTCCTCCCGTTGAAATTCCGTTGCTCCCGGTTAAAGAAACCGTTTGATCCGGCAATGTATTGGCAATGACTCCGCCTGTTATGCTTATTCCTGTTCCTGCCGTGTTTAGTGGCGGAATAGTTGGCTTATTGGTTAAGTCTAAATAACTTCCGGAAAACAATGTAGGCTTTCCTGTAAGGTCACCATAAACACCACTAAATAAAGTTGGTTTGCTTGTTATTTCAGACCAATCAGGAACGTATGCTATAGGTTTATAATTTGTTTTTACATAGGCCGAATCTGCAATACGCTTCCAAGAAGTACCATTGTTGAATTCGATAAAGTTTCCCGCAGTATTGTACTGCAAAAGTCCTTTCTTTCTGAAAGTTTCAGTAATTGTACTATGGTCACCCAAAGGCATTAAGAATCTCAATTCAGAACCCAATCCGCCCTTATATTGTACGTGATAATTTGAACTGCCGTATTCATTGTATATCAATCCTCCCTGGGCAGAAATATTCATAGCAGACAATAACAAGAATATTAATATTTTATTTTTCATTTTTTGTATTTTAGTATGTTACCTTAATTAAGTCGCCCGCATCTACCGATACGTTTATTATTCCAGTTTCAGGATTATATACTGGATTTATTATAGTAAACCCATTAATTTCTACTTCTGAAACAAATTCGTGACCTATAACCCTAGGAACTGTTATTGTATCAGAACCAACAACGGCCTGAAATCTATACGTCAAATCCACCCGGCTTTCATCATAATTCTCTGGAAACACATAAGTAGGGTCAAATTCCAGTATATCATGTATGCATTTTTCATAGAGTCTTTTTCTGTCTAATGTTGCCTTAAAAGGCATTGGTTGTCTTTCATAAATCCATCTTATTACATGCCTATCCGTATCCAAAAGAGCTTGATCTAATTCTAATATAGTATTAAAAATATTTCTTTCTAATTGGGTGGTTAAACTTTCGTACCATTCTTGATTTATTTCATCCCACTTTGGAACATAATCAAATTGATTTGTATAAAGTGTTTCTGTGAAATTTAATTCAGGTTCATTTTCCCACTGCCACTGTTCATAATTACCTCCCCACTGCCCATCGGGCATAATTCTTGATTTTATCATTTTATCATTTTTTAAATTACTTCTTCTATTTCTATTGAAAATACATTAAACCTTAAGTTACCAACTAATATGTTGTTATTAAAAAGGAGTGCGCTTATTTTTGCCCCCCTATTTAATACTGTAGAAGTATCAATTTCGATTCCGGTAAATTCAAAAACAGCTCCTCCCAAAGAAGTAGAAATAACTTTAGAACCTACTGTATGGTTATTTGCTGTTGAAGATCCTGTACTCGTCCATGAATGTATATTAATGGTTATAGGAGTCTGAATAGTGCCTCCGCCCCATAAAATAGATACTATTCTACAGTTAAAAGGTAAAACTGCCGATCCTGCCCTGTGATCTCCTAATACTCTTGTAACATTGTCATATGTGTCAGCAATCATAGTCAAAGACAAAAGGTTTCCACTTTCTCTGTTTGGTGCCAACCATGATGGGGAAGCGGCAACAGAAGCTGTATTGAAGGCAAGGCTTATTATTTCCTTTCTTTTTGGAATATCGGATAAATGCGCTACGGTTCCCGTCTTATTCGGCAAAGTATGCGTGTTGTCTTGTGTGGTAAGCTCATAAGCAAGATAGCTTTCGTTTCCGTCGAAATGTGTAACGCCATCCTTATCAAGCTTTGTGAATTTTCCTGTTGTAGAATCATTTGCAGAGATTATTCCAGGCGCAAAGCTCGCCTGGTTTCCGCCTACATCCGATGCGCTTATTATATTTGGAGCAATATTTATTTCATCTCCACCTCCATTAACAAAGTTTAAGTCAATATCTGTTGTATTGTCCTGCATTAAGGTTTCTTGGATTCCTTGAGGTATTACGATTGGATTTGCAGGGTCTGTATTGTTTACATAGGTTCCTGTAACGGTTTCAACAGCACCGCCTCCAGTTCCGCCAGCATAAAGTTCGGTGAAATTTTCATTTGCCTTTCTCTGGCTTTCCCTAAGCGTATCACCCGTCCCGTCATTTGGCGTGGTCCCGATATTTATTATCTGCTGGCTCATTTACTTTTTCTTTTTTCTTCCCTTTCTTTTTGCTTCACCTTCTTGAGATAGATTTTTACCTTCTGCTCAAGCTTCTTTTCTGCTGTTGTCATTTTAGAAATACCATGGCCCATTTGTCTGCGGTTTAGGGTTGACTATATTTTGATCATTGTATTTGAATTCCGGAATAGAACTTTTATTTTTGCACAGCCATTTTTCCATACGGTTGCAGTACATTTCCGCTTTGTTCCTCTGGTTGTTTGCGATAAAGTCAACCTCCGTCTTGTCTGCAGGCTGTCCGTTTTGGGGCGTGTGCCTGTATATTCCCCCGTTGTCCACCATATAGGCCGCACATAATATGTATTCCAATGCGGACTGGTGTATAAGAAACGGCTTTATGTATTTAGAAAAAAGTACCTCGTAGTTGCCCGTAAGCGTTTCGGCTTGGAAATCCGCCAGTATCTTGTTAAAAAGGTTTTCCCCCAAAACCTCCTCCAGTTTGGAATTCTGCGCATCTATAATACAGAACCTGTACTTGTCCACGTCGATATTACCCCCAAGTGGCGTACTCGATGTTATCTCGTTATCTGAAAGCAGGATTATTTCTTCCATTATTTTTCATTTAGGTAACCGTTGTTTGGCATGTCGGCAGGATATTTGGCAACCAGAGGGTTGTTTTTCTCTATCCTTGCTTCCTTTCTTTCAGAAGGTTCAAGGTTGTTAATTATCTCACGGGCATCTGCCGAATTGATAGACTTGTTGTTTCTCCTCAGGTATATTTTTCTCTGCCAGTAGTGCTGGCAGTTAGGACCGCCCTTGTAAAGGAATATATTATATTTGTCAGATCCGTGTGGTCCAAAACCAGCATTTACAACCTTGTCGCCAGCCAGTATGATATCTTCTTTTCTGTAAACTTTTGAGGCTCCCATCATTTTTGCACAGAACGCTCTCTGCGGTGCCAGGCTTCCGGCATATTCGTAACGCACCTTGAAAAGGCTTGTGTCCTGTTCGCTTGATGCATTCGGAAACGAACTTGGTACGGATGCAAGGTTTAGAGAAATTTCCTCCAGTTCCGGCATTCCTTCAATCCTCATGCAGTCGATTTCTTCCCAGTCGTTTACGTCGATATCCTCTCCAAGTCCTATAAGGGAATCTGCAACTGCATCGTCCAATTGTATTTCGTGGCTGTTCAGTGTTGTTGCCTCTGGCTGTGTAGGCTGTCTCAAAGGTATAAAATCCAAATCGATACCCATTCCTGCGTCCGAAAATATTTCCATCAGCGCATCTAGAATAATTTCCTTCTTTGGTTGTATAACATTTATCATAAGCTCGTTGAATGCAGACTCCATTTCGTTTGCATTATTACCGAGTCCGGTATTGTCCTTAATACCGAAGAGTGTAGGAGATGTTACGCGGTGTGCAATCATAAGCTTCTGCGTGGCTTCCTGACTCAAGAACTCATACTGCTTGTGGGCCTCTGAAACCTCAAGAGCCTCAACGGTTACTGCGTTTTCTTTGTTATCATTAAAATTTATAACTTGCTTGTTGGCATTTCTGGAACCTGTAAGCCCCCCATGCATTCCGTCAAGAATTTTTCTTTTTTCCTCGTCTGTTTCAGGTTCTCCATTGTTCATATTTATGATATGACCGAAAGATAATCCATTCTGGATATGGTTTACGCAGTAGTTTGCGATTTCTTCCTCAAGCATTGCATACGGAAGTCCGGAAAGATATGCAGGGTCCGTAAAGTATTTTCGCCCTACCTGATAATCTGAAATAATATATATGGCATTTTTAGAGGTTTTATCTTTAAAATGAAAGCTTATTATTTCTTCTGGTGGGTATATTCTGGTATTATAGAAGTCCTGGCAGTACCAGTAAGATGTTATGTCGCCTTCCTCGTCTAGTTTGGAAGGGGCAACCATCTGCCTAGGAACGTGCTTTAGTTTCTGTATATCGCCAGACTTGTAGATTATCTCTATAGAGGCTTCCCCGAATATTGCATAGTCGGCGCATATATTTCGAAGGTCTGTTTTGGAAAGGCATGACTGTATCTTTGCGAACTGCAGTGCCTTTGAGTTCCTTTGTTTTGAAGTAAGCCCCTTTCCGTAGATAAACTGCGCGTAGCTGTCAATAATTGCCCTGTTTGTAGGAGATCCGTTGTACCTGTCAATTATATAGTTATAAAAGCACCTTCTCTTGTTGTCAACGACATATTCATTCAGCACATAGTTTCTTGTGCGTACTTCCTGAACTTTTGGGCGTTCGTAACAGCATGCCGATAATTGTACTTCTATACTCATTTGGTAAGTTTATAATTTTCTAAATCCGCTTCGTCGGTTGCATATATCTTGCCCCTGTAAAGAAGTTTTCCGTCAGCTTCGTAAAGCTCAAGTTCATAACTTCCCCCTTCCTTGAAATCGTATGCGAATTCGGCTTTAAGATATCCGGAATCATCTACGGCCGACAAAGGGAAAGTATCTTCAAGATTCTTCAGCTCGTACCTGATATATAAATTAGGGTCTGAAACAATCTTTCTTGTTACGACCTTTAACGTGTGCATATTGTCCGAAGGCTTAAATACTTTCATATACAAATATATTAAAAAATGCCCTATAACAAGCAAGGGCATTTGATAATTATTGAAACAAACAAAACATTTTTTAAGGTGTAACTACCTCGTCAGAAACGAGTGCTTTCAATGCCGTAATTGCCGTTGGCGAAAGGAAAGGGGCAAACGTATCGTCCATAGACTGCAACGTTATATTGTACCCGCTCAAATCTCCGCCTGCGCCTCCTGTCTGTGATACTGCCGTAGTTGAATCCATACCGGTATCGATACCTACAACTTTCACGTTTCCGTTATAGTCGTGGACAAACGCTACAACCCTTCCATAAAGCAGGGCCTGTAGTTCTGTCTGGCTTTCCGCTCCCAGTTTAGGAAGCGTTACCGCCAAGGCCTGCACAATTTCAGTTGTACGGTTTTCCAAACTTGTTGTGGCGGTTTCCGTAAGCGTGTTTGCGGTCCCCTTTACCTCGTACCTGAACACTTCTGTAAGTGATACCGGAAGCGTAGCTACAAGTCCGTTGGCTACAACAAATCCATATTCAGAATAATTCGCAAAATCAATCCTTTTGATTCCGCCTCTCTGGTCTTTGCAGGACAAAAGCCTGCCTTTTGCTAAATCGCATGCCATGTGCTTTTATTTTTTAAGGGGAAGACCCGCTTCCCCGTTATTTTTTATCCTACGTAAAGAACGTTATATCTCTGGTTTGCAACGTGCGGTTTCAATGTAGCTTCTACTTTGATAAACCACATGTCGGAATTTGCCTGAACCTTCTCGATAACAATTTTATTATTATCGGAAACAAGATCGGTTGTCCAAACCAAATGCTGTTTAGGGGAAGCAATCATTACGTTTTCAGGAAGCGGTACAAATTTTATTTCCACTCCGTTGAAGTAGTATTTGCTTTTGTCTTCCGAAACGCTGAATGCATCCTTGTAGTTGGTCGGAGTGTTGTTATAGATGTTGATCATCTGTTTGTGGCTTCTTGGAGCATAAATAAATACGTCCCTGTCCGATCTTTCTAAAACTACAGCTGGGATTGCCGCATATATTTTGTCGTATTCTGCCTTTATGTTTGACGCAGTAATGGTAGTACCTACAACCTTGATTCTTCCTCCTACTGCTCCTGTCTGGGCAACGTTTGAGGAGTTATAAATCATGTTGGTTACAATACCATCCCAAAGTCCGGCAGTAGTTGCCGCAACAAGTGTCTGTTCTGCCGCACCTACAGAAGTCTGTGCAGTACCCGGAGTAAGTCCAGCTACTGTAGTTTTTGTCGCCGCCAGTGCATTGTTCCAGAATTTGTTTTCAACATCTGATGAAATCTGTCCTGCATACAACGACATAATAAGTCTTTCGTATTCGGTGCTCATAGTTTCCCATGCGCCAGGCTTCATGTCCCTTTTGAATCTTGAAAATCTCAAGTTGTCCGGACAGAACTCGTCGTAGTAAAGATATTTTACGGGAGTGACTATCGTATCGAAAAGGTCCTGCGACCCTGAAGGTGTAGGAACTCCGCACGTATACGGTTGCATGGCAATGTCTACCGTTGCCTCGGTGAAAATTGTTTCTGCCTTTACGTCATCCTCAAAGATAACCAGGTCTTCAGAAACGGTTTTGTTTTCAAAGAATAATTCCTCAAAAATAGGCTCGGCCGCTACGCCTCTAATTGCTACGTTGTTATAGTTTATTGCCATTGTTATTTATTTTTATCGTTTTTAACTGTTTTCTTTTTTTCTGCCGGAAGTTCCTCAAAGTCTTCTTCCGTAGCCTTTCCTGATTCCAGAAGGTAAACTGCTATATTATCTGTAATATTGCTATTGTCGATATTACTTGCAGGACCGAATGGATGAATGACCGTGTTTTTTTTAAGCTTTGCCATTGTTAAGAGTTTTGCTTGTCGTATCTTCTTTTCTCAAGAGACGTCATATCCTCATATTTCTTTTCCGATACGCCTTTTTCTTTTGTTAGGCTTGTCGCTTCTTTTTCGCTCTTGAGTTCGGTTTTGAAATCTTCAAGGTCTTTTTTGATTTCCTCCCTGAAATGTTGCATTTCCGTTCCGATTGTCTTTGCCAATTGGTAGAATACCTCCTGCGTGTGCTTTTCGCTCTTGACTCCTGGGGTTTTCTCTGCTTCAGGCTTTGGGACTTCCGCTTCAAGTTCTGCCTCAACTTCTTTCGGCTTCATTTCTTTTGCAAGTCCTCCTTCTACCATAAGCACCATATCATTGTCAAGGATATATTCCCCATCCGGCACAGGAAGTTTTTCTCCGCCTTCAGAAGTAATGAAAAGCTGTGCGCCCGCCACAAGTTCCTCTCCGTCGAACTCTATAGTTAGGCTCTGGTCTTTTGTCATTGCCTTTCCAAGACTAACCTTATCTTTTTTACCCAAAGAGGCAAATCCTTCTTTTATGGCTTCCGTTATTGATTTTAAATCCATCTTATCACTGTTTAAATTAATTTTTTCCAAATCGAAAAATCCGTCTATTGAGAACCCGGTAACTTTTCCTGTCTTGATATAGTCGTTCCACACTTCCTCGTTGTCAACCTTCATAAGCGAGAACCATGTATTGTTCGGCTCGTTCAGTCCGTATGCAATTGACTTGTCGTGTACGTCGTCTTCCTTGATCCAGTTCTCTACAAATGCAACCTGCGACAGTACAACATCTTCGTTGTGTTCAAGCGTGGAATTTTTATTATACCCCATTCTTGAAAAGTTGTGGCATGCAAGCCTTACCGTTTCCGCGGGAAAAACTATATTGAATTCCTTCCCGCCCTGCTTTCTGTAAATTGGCTTGTCAGGAATAAGAACGGCTCCTAAAAGCATTCTCTTTTCTTCGTTTACCACTTTTAGCTGGACCTTTGTTTCTTTTTTTGCAAGCGCGATGAACATCGACTCCATTGCAGGATTCTCTACAAGAGAAATTCCGTAAACGCCCTCTGTTTCCCCGTCCTTGAATATGACTTTATATGTTTCCATTCGACACGGGTACTATTGATTCTATGACGTTGCATTTATATTCTTCCTCGGTACCCTGATTTTTTATGACCTGGGATATGGTGTATATCTTATCGGCAATCGTATGCACCCCTACTGGCAGTTCAATGTATGCCGATACGGTGCTTTCCAATTTTATCGCTTTTATTTTACCCATTTTTATGCTTTGTTCTTATCCTATTAACGACAAAAACGCAAAACTGTATCAATCCTTTGGGAAATATATACGAAAAAACACCCATTAACCCCAGTAAAATATAGATGCAGCCGATTATAAAAAATAATTCTATTTTTATTTGTAGGACAACGTGCGACGTATTATATTTGCATGACAATTTTAAATCATTTAAAAATGAAAACAACAGAAGCAAAAATTAAAAGGTCGGTTCGAATAAGTCCCGACGTTATCGAAAAGATTCAGAAAATAGCAGACGAGAAGGAATGGACCTTCTCCTATACCGTGGACAAAATATTAAGGGAATACAAACAGTAAAATTAAACATTATCCGTGCTTCCGTCCCTAAAATCTATATTCCACCTCTTGCAGACCTGCCTTTTCTTTCTGCCATATCCGCCTCGAATTCCGTTCGCATTTTGCCTGAACCGGATACTCGAAAGGCTTGAAATGTCCGAATAATCCAAACAGTGGCGTAGTATATACAAGGTTCGCAATCTTCAATAAATTATCTTTGCGCCCGGATATTCCAGAAATATAACCGAATATCCCAAAATGGGGAAATCCGTAAGGATTGTAATTTTAATGTTATTAATTTTGTTTCGTGTTTTGTTTTTGGTATATTTATATATATTTGTAATCCTTCCAAATAACAATCCCATCTAAAAATACATACCGATAAAGTCCTGATTTTTTTATCTTTGCTGAATTGGTTTTAAAATATCGAAGCGTTAGCTATTTTCGTGTTACCGAAATCTGAACATTTCCCATAACACACACAGAGAATAGATTGATGCTCACGCTCAGGCGTGGGTATTGTACTCTATGGGTGTGTGGGCAGTTCAGAGCCTCGGTAGCCTTTAGAGCTACAAGCCCACGCTTTTTTTTGTTTAACTTCCACCCAGGGTTTGAGTGGTACTATACTCAAACCAATTATGAAAAAATTAATTACGTTTTTAATGTTCGCCTCTGCGGTTTCCGCACAGGAATTTACAACACAGGAGAAATCCGTTACGGGGGTCTTCGAGGTTCCGGGAAAGAAGAAGTCGGAAATATTTTCGGCAGTCAATAAGTGGATTTCCGTAAACTACAACTCGGCAAATGCTGTTACGCAGTTGAGCGATGCGGAAGCGGGGACAATAGTTATCAAGGGAATCAACTCTATAAACGTTAGAACCAACGGAAAGGTTCTATATCCGAATGCTCCTAACAATCCAGAATTTTATGAGGTCAAGTTCGACCACATTATTGAGATAAACGTAAAGGACGAAAGGTTTAGGGTAATCTACAAAATTGTGGGAATCCATAATCCTACCCATCAAGACCAGCTTGCTACGGATGTCGTTTTCGGAGCGTTGAGCCTTGACGGAGTAAAGGATGAAAATATTGAAATCTATAAAAAATATGTCAGGTCACAGAATCCAACCAACAAGATACTGACCAAAGAAAACCTTGAAGCATATCTGGACTTGGCAAAACCGACAATGCAGGAAAGTTCCGAATCCTTGGAGCGAAGTATGAAAGACACTATGGATAAGATTTATAATTCTTTCAAGCAACAGGAGAAAGACAAATGGTAAAAGCAAAACCCGAAGTAATCAGCTTCGGGTTTTTAATTATATTTACATTAACCAAAACAAAATATAATAACTTATATGACTATAACAGACCAAAATGTCGATAAGATGCTACGCGAGGTTTATAATGCAAAAGCTAAAGGCGGAGCAGGATTTGGATATATGCTCGACTATACTGGAGAACAATATGACCAGATAAGCGGGAGCAGGATTGCAAAGATACTTCATGATAAAGGGCTTGTTGATTGGAAGGGATATCCTGATGGGGCTGGTGGTGCTGATATGATGTATATAACGTATAAAGGCGAAAAGTTTCAAGAGGCCGGCGGATGGATTGCTCACATGGAAATAAAAGCCGATATCTCTGGAGAAACAAAAAAAATAACCGAAGTTTCACACACGGTCAATGTCTTCGGAGACAACAACGGCGTTTTGGGTCATGATTTTTTTTCTTCAAATAGCCCAACAAGTATTAATATTAAGCCTGAAAAGAAAAAGAAACCACAAATCATCCAGCCCAATATAAAACGCCAATCTAAATTGTTGCAGTTTTGGCTACTAATCAGCGAAAACAAACTTATAGCAGGAATATTATTAATTATACTTACAATCATAATGAATTATATTTTAAAATATTTTAATATGAATTCAATTTAACTATTTTCTTTTAGCCTTTTATTAATTTCTTCTTGATACTTCATATGGTCCTTAAGAAGTTTTTTTATTTCTTTATTGTATTCTTTATTCGCGTCCCTGCGAAAATATACGATTAATTCCTTTAATATATAAAATACAGCGACTCCGTAAACAAAGCCGTTTATTATAAAATAAATTACCTCTAATGTTTTCATCTTCAATTTGTTTGTTTCAAATCAAAGGTATGTAATCTGGTATATATATCCCAAAGAATTAACACTTATTTTTCTCAATTGAACAATGCCGTCTGTATTCGGTTTCTGTCAAGGGCCTGCTGTGTGGTAACTTGATTACCCACAACATAAGTTTCTATTGGTTGCCTCTGTTGGTTGGCTATAGTCCCGGCCAATTGGTTATTGCTATTCTGCCCAACTATATTGAATTGTGGTGCCTGTGATTCCGAGCCTCCTGATGCACTTGAAAGTCTTGATGGTGAAGGCGCAGAACTTGAACCGCCGCCGCCTATTTGAGATAATGCCTTTTGGGTTGCCAATATTGAAGAAGCAATAGATGCCGCAGCGGTAATACTATTTATTGCAACGAAAGGAGCGCCTGCCGACAATGGAAATGCGGCAACTGCTTTTGCATTTGCTACACTTGTGTTTACAATAATCCTGGCAATGCCCGCCGCGCTTTCTGCAATCACTGCCGCCTTTTGCAATGTCTTGTTTTTTTCTCCTACTTGTGCCAATAATCCAATCAATGAATTAGCCAATCCAAACTGAACGTCATTTTTGTTTTGGTTAAATTCTCTAATTCTTGCCAACTCTTCTTCTTCCTGCTTTTTTATTATCTCAAGTCTTTTTGCCTCAAATTGACTCTCTACATCTACCCTTACAGCGGCGTTTTCGCCTGCCAATTCAAGCAAATTCATTGCATTTTTACGCTCTTCTTCCAAAATAGTCAGCGCAGTTTCCCCTCTTAAAGTTCGTAAAAGTGCCTCTTTCTGCAAATAAATGTCAATTTCTGCATTAAAAGACGATTGATTCATGTTGAAAATGAAGTCCTGGTAGTCTTTTTCAAGCTGTTTTCGCCTTTCAATCTCCTCCTCAAGCAGTTTTTTACGCTTTTCAGACGCCTTTTTCTGCTCCTCAAGCGACTTTTCAGCGTTTTCTTTGTCCAAATCACGCTGTTTTTGGGCATCTTCTGCCCTTAATTCAGCCTGTCTTATAAGATTTTCGCTGAATAATTTATTAAATTCAGCCTGTAACTCCTGTCTTCTCTTGATATTTGTTTCTGCCGCCTCTCCACGCATCTTCTCCGATATAAAAGCATCGAAAAGCGCATCGTTTTCGGCAGAAATCTGGCGTAGCCTTTCAAAATGTGCATCGGTTTCTATCTTACGGAGTTCTGATTCTGATACGCCCTTCTCTTTTGCACGTGCAATCTGAATTTTGGTTGCTACGTCCAATTCTTCGGCAAGCTGTTTTGAAAATCGGATACTCGCTTCCAGTTCAATGTTCCATCTGGATTGTTTCTCTTCTGCATCTTCCGTACTGTTGGCGTATTCATTTACGGCTACAATCAAAGCGATTATTCCGACAACGATTGCACCGATACCCGTGGATATAAGCGCAATCCTCAAAGCCCGCGTGGCAACGGTTGCCCCAGTAGTAGCAAAGGTGTAAAGTTTTATCGCCGCCTGTCCTACAATCGACTGCTTGGTGAAAAGTGCAGAAGCCTCGACAGCATCTTTTGCAGTCATTGCATATCCGCCAGTCAGTTCGTTAAGCAGTCCCATTGCCCCGCCGTTATCCAAGAGGCTCTGCTTGTTACTGTCAAGGGAACCGCTTAAATTACCCGTTTCGGTTTCAAGAGACTCGATAGAACTCTCAAGGCTTCGGACGCTTTTCTCTGCAACGTCCGCGCCAGTCTCGTTTACTATAATGTCAATTATCCTTTCAATCGCCATGCCCTTTTTATTTTCTGCTTCCCTTTTTTAATTGTGGTGGCAAGTTCATATTTACCCTTTGCAATCTCAATCTCCTCGCTTCCAGTTCCTATCCAGTCGTCCGACTGCAACAGGTCGATTATCATCTTAATCATATTGGTTTATTGTTAAGTCAAAATTTACAGAACCGATTGTTAACCTTAATATTCCAGTACGGAATCCCATGCCGTTTAAATTAACGGTAACCCGAACATAACCCGAAGCCTGCCCGTTTACCCTGTTAGTTGAAAACCACGAAGTGCCGAAACCATCATCAATTTTTGAAACCGTCCAGTTGGTGTTAGCCGAAACCCGAACCTCGAAATTCTCCTCGCTGGCGGTTGCAAAATAATCCTCCCTGCTGATGCCGTTTATAGTATATGATGTTACTGGCAGGTGCAGAGAAACCATATCTACGGTAAGCAGTTCCGAGTCAACGGTATATTCGGTTGAGTCCACGGTTATCGGAATTACATTTTCAATACTGTCAATCGGAGGCGAATAGTCGGTAAATATTTCTATGTCCGCATTTCCCGTGGACAGGTCGGACTTGTATCCTGAAATCTTGTACTTCTTGTCTCCGATTATAAGCCTGTCATTCAATTGCAATTTATAGATGATGCTGACAGGCAACAAGGTTTTTAGCTGTAATACCCGTGTCTTTCTGTTGAACAGGTCTTCAATGTAGGATTTCCACCAGTTGAAATAAAGACCAGGTTCTATCGCCGTATAAAAATAACTCGACAGGTCGTCCCCGAAATTAAGACTGCTTGTCACCTGGCCTACCAGTATATTGTCTTCTGTTGCCGTATGCCAGATACGGTTGAGTTCCCCTGACGGTTGGATATACATAGTGTCGTCAATATCGGAATATCCATTTCTATAGAACATATTCGGCTTTCCCTTGTACGGCTGTAAATCCTTGTCGATTGAATACCCGGCCTGTATGGCAGTTAGGTCTCCGTTCGATTCATCCGGAAGCCTTTCGAAAAGCATATTTTCAAACTGCGTCTCAATCTTAAGCTCGGAACCGTCAATGTTGTACTTTGCCTTAAGGTCGCCGTATCCGATACCGTTGTTCTGGAAATACCTTTCGCCAAGAATGGCTCCGGCCTTTTGGTAAAGGAAACTTATCTGCTTCTTTACATCCGGACGCTTTACGGTAATCTCCTTGATGTCTACCAGTCGGCTTATATCGTAGGCCTTGCCATTTGCATACCAATTGTCAAGGGTGTCTATATAAAATTCCGTCTGGCTTGTTGGCCTGATGACAAGATTGAACTGTGATATCAATGAGGTGAATAATTCTTTTATCTTCAACTCCGGAACCTGGTCTTTTATAAAAAGATAGGCATCCAACGTCTGTACGGATGTGGTCTGCAAATATACGTCGGTTGTGGTGGGGGGAACTCCTACCCGTACCGCCCTTATCTGCGTGGTAAACTGGAATTCTTCCGTTGCCTGTATCCTGAACTGGACCACGTTTGATGTTCTTGGAAAGGTATAGGGAAATGATTTCGTCCCCACTCCCTGCTTTTCAACTGAAAGTATATTGTTGTTGTAGATTTTCATGTTGTAGGTCACACCCTCGAAGCCTGCCTGCGGTACAACCTTTATGCTCAATACCCTGATACCCGAACCTGAATTTCCAGAGTAGGTTATCGTGTCGGTTGAGTCCTCGAATACAAATCCGTACTGCGTGTGGTCCGACAGCTGTACTACTTCTTCTTCTCCAAGCGCGACAAGATTGCCCGCGTCCTTGTGTAGCCACAAAAATAAACTGTAGAATACCGAACGGTCAAAGAAATCACGGGTAAAGGTAATATTGTACCTTGCCTCGATAGCCTCAATAATTCTTATCAGTCTTATGGCTGGTTTGAATTCCCTATAGTTGATTGTGTTTGACGCATCGATAAGGTCACGTGCTCCAACGGTTCCGATACTCATTTCTCCTATTGCATTTATCATAGGATAATAAATATCTCCGGAAGCTATTACGGGCGAGGCAAACGCATCGACTATATCGGGTCCGTAGGTATGGTCGTATGCAGAAAGGTCAAGGTCCTTAAGTTCATCATCAGCAAAAAGGTCGGAAAGGTTTACCGTATTACCGTAGAAGGTTATCGCGTACGAATCGGGTCTTCCTTCTTTTAATTTAGAGTTGTCCAGCTGTATAGTTCCATAACGGTACGGCAGGCTGTTGACCTCGATATATGCCTCTACACGAAGATTGGCATTAAATGTTCCGTCTACCGTAGAATCATACCAATAGGTAAATATGGTGTTGTTAACTGGTGAAGCCGGAACGCTAAACGTCTGGCTGAATTCTGCAAATAGCTTGCTGATGTCCGATATGTTTTTGATGCTGGAATTTATCTCAATCTTCTCGTCGTCGAAAAGGTCAAGCCTCTGTCCTTTTATGTAAACGGATACATCCATTAGATTACCTGGTTCATTATGTTATAGGAATATTCCAGATCCATAGAATATTGAATGAGCTTGTTGTTCAGCTTCGTCTTCACATCGAGTGATTTCTTGACAAGGTTTGCCGGAAGTATAGAATCGTTCTGCTGGATATATATAAATTCAGAGAGTAGCAGTTCCTTGAAAAGCTCATTGTATTCTTCCGGTATGAAATCTGTATTTAGAGTTATCCTTTCCTTTCCTGAAACATTAAACGTCCTGTTTCCGTGAGAGTATATCGAGTAGCTTCCAAACTCTGAATTTAATCCAAGGTATGTTGAGTTTTCAATATCCACCGTTTTTTTAGAAAGCTTGTTGAATGGTATCGACTGCCAGAATCCGTACTTGTTTTTAAATATTACGTTGGCAGTATCAAAAATACATTCTGTCTTTATCGTGAAGTTGTGGGTTACAGTTTCATCCTCATATACAAATACTGCAGAAAAACTATCGGCTGTTGTATATTCGTAAATATTTACATAACCGACAACCTGGTTACTTATGTCCTGGTTAAAAGAAAAAGGAATAACGTTTCCGTTTACAGTTATAGAAACCAGTCCTTCAGTCAGAAAATATAATGGATACGAAAAACTGTTTCCAATATAAAGCACGTGGTTGTTTATAGAACTCAAAACCTTCTTATTTATTGGAGGGTTTGCCAGTTCGGTATGGTATCCGAATCCATCAACTGCAAAGTATTTACGCGTTACGGTGGCTACGGAATCCCCAATATAGTATGCGGTTATTGTCGCCTCAATCCAGACGGAATCCAAAACGTTTGTGGTATAACTACCGATAGTTCCAACCGGAGAATAATTGTTCTTAACGAAATCGTTTGCTATCTTATGGATATCGAAGACAATCTTTTCCTGTCCGGCCTGTACTGCCAGTTTTGAAAGCGTATAGTTTGGAAGCAGTGGAAGGTCGAAGTTTACGTCCCCTCGATATATCTTCAATTCCATTGTTGCCTGGTCGAAAGGGAACGAAGGCTGTATCTCTACAAAGTAAGGAGAACGGCTTAATATTTTTATGAAGGGATTCCCTTCTGTCTGTTCGTGGGTGATTATAATATCCCCTGTTATCTCTACGGTTGAAGATGTTACCAGATAGGCATCGATAATTATGGTGGCGCCGTCCACATTCTCAACAACCGTAATGAAGTCAATATTTCTGTATCTGAAAGAAAGGAAGTCGAACAGGTTGAATGAGCTTATCGAAACGTTTGCGCCAATTGTTACGTCGGTACTCAAGTCTTCAGGGTCTGCCTTGAAAATAACCACAAGATTATCCGTATAGAATTCGCTCGTAGCATCTATACTAACCGTAAAACCTTCCCCCTCCGAGGGGTTGTCACTCAATACTATTTTAATTTCCCTTACCATTGTCAAGAATTGTTTTAAGCATTTTATCTATATCGAGGCCGTAGGCTTCTACTATTTCATCGGGTAGGTTTGCAAACCCAGCCTCGAAAGGTCTTGTGATAAAATAGGTAGGCTTTATTCCTTTGTGGTAGACACTTCTTGTTATAAGGAAAGCCGTTGAATCGTAGCTTAAATACTTTCCCGTTTTTCTGTCACGGAACTGTAGCCTTTTAGACCTGACCCATTCTTTTATTCCTTCGGTAAGGCCTCCTTTTCTTCCGCTTCCTGTTCCGAACCTGAATGGTGAAGCCGGAGCTTTTGAACTGCTGGTCTTTCCTTTTACACCTTGATCAACAAACTCACCGTACTGTTCCATTGATATTCCAACCTGGATGCTGTTTGGAGAAACTGTACTTTCCCCTTTTAAACTATTATATAGTTTTTTTGAAACATTCTTACCTCCTTTTGACAGATTGGTCCGCGCCTGCTGTACAACATATTTTGTAAATGCTTCAAGAGCCAATCCTGTATTCTCTTTCGTCAGCATACGATTATATTGTTTGGTATAGAAACCTGTACCGTAGAGTACCATCCATCAAGAATGTTTGTGAAATCAAACTGAACTGGTAGTAGTTCCGATGCGCTAACAAGTTCTATATCGTAGTCATTCCGTTGCAACTTTAACCATGTTATTAGCCTGTTGAGCACGGCATGGCACGTGTTTAGATTGTCAAGCTCGTTGTCATTCCCTAAAAACTTATCGGTAACCGGTTTCTTTGAAATGTTTCTCTGGTCCAATACGTGAATCTCAAATGAGAAAAGAATAACCCCGTCCTGAATAGGAGAGCTTACAATTCCAATATGTGCCAAAGGGAATATGTTCTTTTTATCTATGTCAACATTATTCACAACCCCGTGCGTAATAGTATTCACGTCGATATCTTTGGCCAGCTGGCTTCTCAATAATTCTATTACAAGGTAGAAACTATTCATGGCTTTAGATTTGTTTCAGATAAGAGTCTAATTTAGCTTCAACTAGTGACAGCTGTTCGCTTGTGCAACCTTGCTTATAATAAGTCTTCAACAGCTTATTTAAGACTTTTATTGTTTTTATTTCAGTCTTAATTTTTATTAATTCCAGTCCTGCTAACTTAGCATCTAAATCTGTCATATCTCTATTTTTTTCAGGATAATTTGCGGTCATATCTATTCTTTTTTAATTTGTCTTGCCTCCTCTGTTGCCAGGTCCTCCCTGAATTCTAAATATGTCAGGAATTCGTGAATTCCAATTGATGTTGCTGAATCGAACTTGAAAAGGTCGCCTCCAGATACCGTGTATATGCTCTGATACCATCCCCACTTTGAGCCGAATCCTGCATCTGCGAAACTTCCTCCTGTATTTTCGGACTCTTTAAATATTGACTCGTAGCGACCAATAACTTCCTGCTTAAATTGTAAAAAAAAACCTGCGCTCCCAAGAACACTTCTATACTTGCCGACTCCATCTGTTTCCGATACTTCTCACTTGATTCGTAAGGTTCTATCGTATATGAGTTGCCTACAGATTTATTAACAGGGCGGTACATTATCGCCATTGCGTTACAGAACTTCTCTTCATCGGAAAAATACTTGTCAAGGTCTATATATTCTCCAGCGGTCATTTCATCAAGATTCGGAATGAATCCGTATCTCACCTTGTCCAATGTAAAAGTATTAAAAAATCTCGGAGGTTTGGACATTATCTCTGCAATATGTTTAGAAATATCTTTTAGCTCCTTCAATGGAATAGATTTCGCCTGCTCAACTGAAAGCCTACAGAATATTGTAACTGTTGCTAGCATTTCAAATTCCTCGGTAATACCTTCCGACTTCATTACTTTCTGATAGTCAAGATACTGCCTCAATGTTATTTCCGACATATTCTCTGGAATAGTTATTTTCATGATATACTGTATTTGCCTTTATTTGGTTTGCCTATTACATGCCATAAAACATATCCTATAGGGTCTAAATTATGATTATAGGCGTCTATTGGCGTGTTGCCTTTCTTGTCATGCCAAACGTAGTTATTCAATTCTTTTATTGTGTTAGTACTTTCAGGTGAAACAATTATCTGCCAATCCTGAAGCAGGGCAATTCTGTCTATTATCAGCGGTTTGTCTATGCCCTTTATGTTGCACCCGTTAATTTCCAACTCTTTTATTAATCTTGGCTCCGCACTGTCAGCTATTATAAGTTTAGTTCCGGCATATCTTTTATTTTCTATTGCAATTTCAGAAGTTGTAAGGCTTGGTTTGTAAAAACAATCAGATACGTATATTTTCTTTTTCAACCTGTCAACTGAACATTTTACCAAAGTCGTAGGATCAATACTAAACCCATAATCCTGTCCAAAATATTCAAACCCAGTATTTACATAGTCCCCAATAACCCAATTGGTATAAACAACACCTTCCGCTTTATCCAGCCAACCTCCCATTACAGTATGGTTATACTTTTGCGGGTTGGTTTCTTTTATCATTAAAACCTCGTCTATGAAGGACTGGTCAAGGTTTTCAATGTTATCCATATAGGTTGTATGGATATAGGTTGTGTTGCCTTTTATACCGTTAAAGCCTGGGTTTATTCCGGCTTGTTCAAAAAACCTTTTATAAATCCAGTGCTCCTTTGTAGCTGGGTTCAATATCAAAACAATTCTATTCTGTTTTCCCTTTTGTCTTATGGATAGGTTTATCTTGTCAAAAACAGTTTCATCAGAAAGTTCTTCGGCTTCGTCCAGTATCCAAGTAGTCACGCCCTGCAATGATTTAAGGTTGGCAGTCTGGTCTCCGCTACTTGTTTTTATACCCCTAAAAATTATTTCACTTCCAGAGGTTGAGTTTAAAATCTCTGATTTTTTAACCTCAAAGAATTCGTTCAATTCCATTAGGTCAATTTTTTCTTGAAATTCTGGAATTATTGAAAGGTGTGCAGATGTCATTGTCTGACGCGTAAACAATATTCTATGTCCGACCTCAAACGACAAAAGGTTGGCAAAAGTACCAACCCCAAAAGATTTTTGAGAACCACGACCTCCAGTTATTATAAAAAACCTTGTATCATTTTCAAAAAGTGGCTGATATTTACTGTTGAGTTTTATCAAAACTAACTACATCCTTCAGTTTGAAATTATTTATATTTACATCATGCTCCAGTTTCTCCTTAGCCTTGCCAAACAAATGCTCTGCCACAAATATCTGTCCGCGTTGGGATACCAACAATGTATCCTGTATGAATTTAATTTTTGCGTCTTCATCCGAATCAACATCATATAATCTTTTCAAGGCAGTCAAAAATATTACATTTACTTTTTCCTCCTCTACTTTTGATTTCCTACCTGCCCCGGGTCTGGCGCCTCCATTTTTCTTTTCTTCCATAACTGAAATAAGTTATTATTATTCAGATTTATTCTAAATTAGAATTATAAAGTTTTGTAAGCTTTGATAATACGTTTTGATTCTGTCCGGTACATCCTTCGCAGTAATTGATTTCCGTATTGAATGTGTCGTTGTATATAGAATAGATATTCATCCATTCCTCTTTTGATATGGTTGTCTTCTCAATAATATGTTTTATCGATTCCGACTGTTCAGTAGTCATTTCTTTTACATTGTGGAAAGGGAATAGCTTGTTGAGAAAGTTTTTCCTATTTTCACATCCCTCACATTTTTTGAGTCCGACAGACTCCGTGATTTTTTCAATTGCGTCTCCGAGTCCTGCTGACCTTTTTTTTGACATATAGCTTCTTTTTTAAATTTGGATATAACGTTTCTTATAGTGTTTATGCTTATACCGCTGTTTCTTGAAAATGACCTTATTCCTTCAATTGACGAATAAAGAATTATCTGCTGTTCATACCACTTAAAATTTTCAAGTACGTTCAATTTGTTTGAAACTTCTGGAACTGCTTCTTCCTCATTGGTTTCTGGAAAATAAAACAGCTTATTGTTCTTTTTTATCTGGTCCATGTATATACTTCTCAATGTAAGGAAAACAAATCTTGAATTTATATTTCCGTTTCTTTCGTGAAGCTTGATATACATTTCCTGAACCAGGTCTTCCGCATCTTCCCTGTTCCCGCATATTGAATACGCAGAATTTATCCAGGTTTTATGTTTCTTAAAAAGTTCTTCCAGCATGGAATCAAATATACGAATTAATATCAAATAAAAAAACCACCAAATTTATGGTGGTTAAAAGTATTTTAAAACAAAAATAATTATACTTTTTCATAAGTCTTTTCAAATATATCTGGCTTACAAGGATAAAATTCTCCTTTTACTCCTTTGATAATCCAATCAAGATTATTTGCCCGCATATTTCCTTCAAGCGTTGGAATAAAAATATGCGGGCCTTTATCATCTCTATAGATGGGATAAACTACGCCATTCACTTTTTTTTTTAAAGGGGTTTCGTTTTGTGTATAGACTACGAATTGTTCAGCATCTATAACGACTGGTTTTTTTCTGTACTTCATGATTTAATTAGGATTGTTTGTTTAAATAAGGTTCTAAAATTTCGTCAATTTCTTTTTCCTCGGATTCAGTCTGCTTTCCGGTTATTGATTTCATCTGTCTTATGCCCGCCAGTTTCTTCAGAAGTCCGGAAAGGTATCTTGATCGTTCGTTGGATTGTTTCAATCTGTTTTCCAACTGTTCAACGAGAATGTTTACCTCTTCCATTTCGGAAAGTGATTCTTTCTGGTTCATTGGAGAATCATCGTCATGGAGTCCTGTTTTATAGTCGTCATAAACTTTTGTCATAATTAATGAATATTTATTTTTTACTTTTAGACTCTTTATAAGTTGTAACAAAACCAAAAATTCCCACACATATATTTTTCATAAGCTTACATTTATAGCAGTAAAATTTACGATTATACCCATTTCCAAAGCGAGAGTCAAATTCCTGCCATTTATGTTTGCAGAAAAGTATTTTAAACAGCTTTCTCATTATTGTTTTTTTAAGGCCTCTTCCATGCATTTAGACAAAGATTCAGTGGTTATTTTTTTGATATTCCTTGACTCTATTATTTTTGATATTGAGGCGTGGGTTTTAGTTTCTTTTAATATTTTTTTATTGTCCATCTTTCTTATGCTTTACAGTCGCATCCCTGATTGAAAATTATTTTTTAAAAAATTGTTTATAAAGCCGAATAAATCTTTTAGATTTTTTTAAATACTCTTTATCTTCTTTAGTAAAATCTCCCGAAGCTAATATGTTTCCCAAAACATCCGATGTTAAAAAACAAATCTCAAAAGCGTCATCTAACATTTGTTCTAATAATTCTGTTTTCGTAGGCTTTTTTCTTTTTGTAGTTTTCGATTCTTTTTCTACTTTAACTAATCTTATTGGAAATGTTAGTTTTTGCTCTGTTTTCATTGTTCCCTGATTAAAAATTAGTCATTAAATTCTTCATAGCTATTTTCGAAAATATCTGGTTTACAAGGATATATTTCACCTTTAATACCTTTTATTATCCAATCAAGATTATCCGCCCTCATAACTCCTTCTAATGTCGGTATCAATATATAAAAGCCTTTGTCATCTTTATATATCGGAAAGGTTATTCCGTTAACTTCTTTAGTTATAGGCGTTTCGTTTGACGAATAAATTACAAATTGTTCTGCATCAATTACGACTGGTTTTTTTTTGAATTTCATTTATAAAAATTTATTTAGTTATTGTTCCCTGATTAATGGTTAGTTAAAATTCACATATTACGCAACCGTTTTCCGTTTCCCAATCTTCACGACCAAAAGTTGTCATAAAAGAATCTACGAAACTGTCTTTATCTCTTCCCCAATGTTTTTGAAGTTTTTTACTCAATTCCATTGCTTTTTTATAAAACTCTGGGTAAAAATATTCGATACATAAAATATCGTCTAATTGCATATTTTTACACGGTAGGCAATTGTTATGTTTAAAAACTGGTTTATCAGTACCTAACTTTTTTATTAGTCTTTTTTGCGTTTGTTCATCAAATCTGTAAAGATTAGCTTTTACAAACTCCAGAAATCCAACGTCATTCCATTTTATGTCATAAATTTTTGGATACCACCCGATTTCTTTCTTTACCAATTCAAAGCAATTTTCATCTGTAAAATCTGATATTGGGAAATGCTTAGAAAGAAACAAAGTATTTGCGCCCTTGCTTTCCATATTGTTGATTCTGCGTTGCTCGCTTCTTACATATCCAACTAAATCAACAGTACAGTTATGTTTTGATAAAAACGCGTTTGCGGGTTTAATTTTTAGTTCACTTGTGCAAGGCGCAAAAGTAGGGTGTGGGATCATTTTTTGTTTTTCAAAAAACTCTATAATTGAATTTTCTGTATATTCAAAAATTACATTATCAAAATGCTTTTTGGCATATTCAACGCCATCTAAAACAAATTGTAAACTTTCAGGCGAATGTTCTTTAAAGTGAGCGTAAAAAATATAAATGTTTTTTGGCTTAAACTCATAATTAGCTAACCAACATAAAACAGCCATAGAGTTAATTCCCGCTGATAAAGGACATCCTATATTTTTTTCTCTATAATCAAATTCTGAATTTTCATCCATTGCCATTGCTTTATATAATTTAGGGGTGGTTAGTAAATTGGCGGTTTTGGTTTCTCAAATTTTCTGTAATGCGTGTAATTTTTTGCAAACCAATCTATTTTTGTAGAATCTTTTGGCCAGTAGGTTAGGTTAGGCGCATTATGTTTTAATGGGAAATTTTGAAAATCGTACCATCCCGTTTCTTTCGGTAAATCTCCCGAACTTTCAATCTTTGTCCAACCGTTGTTGTCTTCAATGCCTTGTAAGATTTTAGGTCGCCATTCTCCAAACCTTTTTTGCGCATCTTCAGATGTTTCAATAAATCTGTAATGAAAATCATAGTTAGCAACTATTGAATTACATTTGGGGCATCTTTCTATTGAATTGATGCAGTACTTAATTTCTGATTCTTTAAAAATATGGCCTTCACCACATTTAATAATGTCACCATCGTCATCTTGAACTAATTCCATTTGGCACCATCCATCTGTATTGACAAATTCTTTTACTTTCTCCCAGTCCGATCCATATGCCCTTTTTATTGCTTCTTTATTTGCTTCCATAACTCTGAATGATTAGTTGGTTAGTTGTTTATTTTTATCATTGTCTTTTTTCATCAAACAAATTCCGTCTCCATTTCTGTGGCATTGACAAATCCTATTAACCGGACAATCTTTTTGATCATATTTCTCTGGTTTCATATATTTTCTTCTAAGGTTTTAATTTATTTCCTATGATAACTCCTATTAAAAAGCCTAAAAAACAGGCTATTAGTATTAATTCTATCTTACTCATGATATTTTATTTTTGGTAAAATTCTAATTTATCTTTTATGCTTATAAACTCTATATTACTTACATACTCAAAACAATTTAATTGAGGTAAAAATACCTTACAATAAGGATCGTACTTATATTTATCAGCCATGTATACTTCTCCTTTTTTTGTTCCAATCCTATCACAGGATTTTTTAATTTTTATACTAAACATTTATATATTTTTCCAGTATTTAATTAATTTACCTCCTGCTAAATTAATAGCTCCAAATTCGGTTGTACAGATGTCAAAATAAAATTTCCAATTAGTAACCGTGTCATTCATATCAAACCCAAAAACCCTACAATCTTCCTCGGTCCATTTAGTAGTCTGTTCAACAAACACAAATTTTTTACTTCCTTTGTTGGTAAACATTTCTCCAACATTAAATGTAAAAGTGTTTTGACCGTAAACTTTTGTAATTATATTTCCTGTTGTTGCCATCTTGTAAATGATTAATTGATTATTTATTCAACAAATATAACCAAATTTGATTACTAATTTAAATAATTTATGTTAAATTTTTAAAAACATCTGAGGCTTTAATATCTAAACATTCACACAACTCTATAAAAGTTTGCAAAGACGGAATCACGGAACCAGATTTCCATCTATGTATATGCTGGGGAGGTATTCCGAACTTAATTGCTATCTGCCTTTGAGATTTGCCTGATATTTTTATTAGTTCGCAGATGGCTTTTGTTGACTGTTTCATTATTTCATTTCTTTTATTAAAATATCATACTTTAATTTTTTGGCAATCAATTCTTCTTTAGTGTATTTATAAACCCTTTTTGAATCGGATTCAGCTTCTAATTTTTCAACAAATTCTAAACCGTATCTTTCGACAAGACCTTTACGGTAGCCTATTAAATTTCCTGAAAGATAAACATTACAATAATCACACGATGCATGACAATTCCTCTTATCAAATATAAGTCCGGAAAACCTATTGGCATCGAAATAATGAGATCCGTGTATCTCTTTTGCGTTTTCTGTTCCGCAGGATATGCAAGGCATGCCCTTATCTCTTATTCTAACCCACTTTTGAAACGACTTCTTTGCTTCTTGCTCATATTGTCCAATAGTCTTTAGTTTCTCCCTTAAAACTCGTTTTTCAGATACTGCACTTTTTTTATTGTTGGCACTGACTTTATCCATTGCGTATTTTACCGAAGCGTCTATGCATTCCTGGTTTTCATTGCAGTGCTTCTGAAGGAATCTTTTAGGAATGAATTTTGTTTTGCAGTTTAGGCATCTCATAATTTATTTTTATATTGTCTTATAAACTTTACACTTGAAATAGACATCGAGTTTACCTTTGTTCTTTCTGTTGGTTTGGATAAATGGTTTTTAATCCAAATTTCAGTTTTTAAATTGTTTTTCATATCCAATTTTCTCCGTTAGGGTTATCGATTATTATAGGCAACCAGTCTTCATTTACGGTTATACAGAATTCTTTGAACTTCTTGCCTCTTCCCCTTTGGCATGTCACCAATGAATGTTCTCCTTCGTCTTTTATTATTACGACAGTTTCGCATTTCTGCTGGAGGATTGTTCCAAGATGACCCCTCGCTTTTGTGGAACCTGGATTAAGATGCAGAACCCCTGTTATGTGAGCTTTGCTTATTGAGCTCCACTTCATCAGTTTTTGGGTCAGTTCTGAACTTTCAAGCTGTGAATTAAAATCGTTAATCAAATCCACATATCCGTCTATCGAAACTATCCCTAGTTCGTTCCTTACATCACTTTCCATAAACAACCATTCCAGATATGCAAGCCTTTCATTCGGAGTCTTTTCTCGAAGCCTCTTGGCTCTGTAGTTTGACGGAACAGCTCCGACCATCTTCGGTATTCTTGAGGCGTTAATCCAGCTGTCGTATTCGTCCTGCTCCGTGTCGATATCCAATATTAATTTATCTTTCAGATTGTGGCCTAAAATATCTAGGCTGTTTGTAAAGTGGTTAGATTTTCCGCCAAATGAACAGCTCAATATAAGTGATTTTAAAAAAGACTTTCTTGCCTTCTCTTCGCCTTTTATCATTGAAATGTTTCCCTGTGTTCCGAATCTCAAAGGGAAATTTATGCCATTGTAGCTTTTATCATCATAGCCTATGGAAATAACAAGAGGGGGTCTTTCATAATTCTTATTCAAATCAATGGAGCATTCTTCATCCATCAACTTGAAGTTAAAGTTTTCAGATACTAAATCACTTTTCTGGTTCAATTTTACGTCTGGTATCTCTATCATGGTTTCGGTAGTTGTTTATTGCTTCTGTAATCTGGTTGTTGAGTGATTTGTAAATCTTATCTTCTGAATAAATACCTATGAAATATTTTGAAAGTTCATTTCCGTTTGCCTTTATAATATGCTGGTCTTTTATTTTTTCTTCATCTGACAGCAACTGTGGATGTTTAATTGAAAGCCCTATTGATTTTTTATACAAATCCAATTTCAGTTCGTTTAGCCTTTTTGAAAACAGATCGTAATGCTCTTCAATATCCTGGTTTAACAATTCGTGCATTTTCTTTTGGGCGAAATTTATGTCTTTGTAAAACTGTATTTCGTGCATGAAGCAATAAACGTAAATCTTAGCGAATAGCTTGTTATTATCCAAATCAATCTGCTTCTGCCTATTAATCCATTCTGCAATCTCTTTCATTGAATCAATATCTTTCTGGTTTGGGGTAAACTGTCCGTTTCCTAATCTCCAGAAAATTCTCTGCACTGCCGATTCAAGTGTCATTTTTATTTGATTTAATTTCTTTCATCTTTCCGACCCAATTAGCAAAATGCTTTTTATATTCACTCAAGGAGTTTTTATTTTCTGATTGTTGCAGTAAGTGAATATTATAATCTTTCAATGCATAAGAAAAGTTTTCGGATGTTAATTGACGTTTTATGTAAAATGTTTCTTTCCAAATTTCGTCTTTGATACATTGGTCTAAAAAATCTTCAAAACGGGATTTATTATTAATATTATTATTAACAGTTAACAGTTTACAGGTTACAGTTGAATTTGTTGAATCTTGTTGAACACTTTCAACATTTGTTGAATTTGTTGAATCTTGTTCTTTTGCTAATTTTCTTGCTTCTGCACTTGCTTTTCCTGCAAGGCTTCTACCTTCAATTTTCTTTTCCCATTTCTTTAAATCACGCTTAAGAGTTGATTCAATATCCACGAATGCTATTTCTGTAAGCTTATCTGGAGCTGTAGGATTTAAATCATTTACAAATCTAAAAAAATGCTTTATCAACCTTCCGGCTTCATCATCATCAAGCTTCTCAAATTTATCAATCCAATCTGCATAAACTAATATTGATTTTTTGTCTTCTGCCATTTTACTTTAGGATAAGTTCTTCGCCTGTTAAAGAAAAATATAAGTTCTGCAACTGGTGGAGAAATTCAAAAGCATTAATTGCCACAACAGTTTCTGAATTATCGCTTCCTACAACAAACAACCATCTTTTCATTACTGGATTGTATTCAGTTGCCAAAAATGACTTTTCATCATCCCCGAATCTTGAAAACCTTTTTACATATCCACCTTCTGTAAGCTTAAACCCAAACTTCACCAGCCATTCCACTGTAATTTTAACAGGTTCGGCAGTACAAATACGGAAACACCCCTCGAACAAATCCCCTTTTTTTGTCCTAAAAGTATCATCTTCATGTAGAGAAGATATTGCCTTTATTTCTCCATTATGTTCAATAATATTTCCTATCCTGAAATCCTTTGACGATAATCTTTTTTCGTGTTCCATAATTAGTTTATTAAAATGAGAAAACCCCAACAGATGCACTACTATCTGTCAGGGTTACTCTATTAGTCATTGACTAAAATATTTTCCTGTCGGTAGTGCTTTCGACTAAACAAATATACAAAAATATTTCAAACAAACAATCAAAGCATGAAATTTAATCTGCTTTCATATATGTGGAATGTTTGGGTTACATATACAACGGTATAAAGGGCTTTTTTAGTTTTCATTAACCTAATTCTTTCAATCCTTATACGATTAGCATCTTCTAACGTATAAATATTAGAATTGTAAGCTCCCCTAACGTATTCTATACCCAAATCTTTAGCAATTGTATTTACATGGCTTTTGGTTATCTGTAAATCATCTGAAATGGTTTTAGAACTTACGGTGAATATCTTTATTTTCTTCATTTTAAATATTGTATTTATTCTAGAAGAATTTTTCCACATTCTCTATTATATCCTGCCTGTCGAAATTAAAGCATCTTACTATGGTGTCCAAAACACTATTGTAAAGCTCTGAAAACTCAAATTCATTCATAGACGCGAAGGAAATGCTTTTGGCTTCCTTTATTTCCTCTCCGTGGATTCCGTATCTTATTTCATAGAACCCAGATTCAATAATCAAATCCTTTCTTAAATATTGAATGTTAGAATACTGTTCCTGGTTCTGATAAACCATTTTTATCAAAGCATAAAACTTACGATGGAATTTAATATTACGCTTCTTTACAATCTCAACCTCAATAGTCTCGTTTGCCTTTATCTTCTTGAACTCTTCAAAGTCAGAGTCAAAAGCGCAAACTAGACTGTTATTGAGTTTCTTTACCATTAGGATTTTCATAGACACTGAATATTGTTTCTCAACTTTTCTATGTAGTTAAGCTTAATTTCTATAGCTATATCCAATCTTGATTTAATTAAATCTATTTTAGATTCGTCTCTGTAAATTATTATTTCGTGCCAATACTCTTTACCGTCTAAAATAATATAATTGAAAAAAAAGGCTTTTTCAGAATTTGAAGCAAGCATTTGTTTTTGAACCTGCCATTCATATTCAGAATCGACTTTTCCATCAGCAACCAATTTGAAGAATTTTTTGGGTCTTGGACATTTGTTTTCGAAAACGCCATCATTTCCTACAATACCATCTGGACTTGCTCCGGCGTGTTCACCATAGGGAAAGAACAATGCTTCTTTTACTTCAATAAAATCAAGGTCTTTCAAATATCTGAATTTTTCAAATGCCAATGGTTCAAGGTCAATTCCTCTTTGCATATCATAAGAAGTGAAATTTTCCTCCACTTTACCAAAACAGCTTTCGATTGCTCTTTCTATTGCATAAGTTTCACCTGTTAATCCCAAACCTTGTTTACCCATTAGCTTGTGAATTTCAGATGCTGTGAAACGGCCAATCCTTTCATCAAACCATCCCTTACTCCTTTGATGATTCATTGTAAGATAAATATTTGGTTTCTATTTCAGGAGAAATATCGTATCTCTCTTTAATTTGCTCTATTGTTGCTTTCGCTTGTGAAGCTTTATCAAAATTTGATTCTGTAAATTTCGGCTTTTGTTTAAACAAATTAGGCTGGATGGGTCTTATTCTTACTCCTTGTGTGATACCTCCAGCAACCGACTTTACATTTTCATCAATATAAAGCTCTACACATATATCTTTCCAATTTTCAACAAAGGAATTATTGCCTGCAAAAACTTTTATCTGTTTTGAATTTGTAACATTAAGGACTAAAGGCTTTATATTTTCTTTAAAATAGGCAATGTTGAAATTACCTTTTTTTCCAGCTACCTTTGTGCCAAATTCTTGTTTTACTTCCTTAATAGTAAAAACTAAAGGAACTCCCTGTTCTATAAAATCTTCTAAATCAGCACTGCCTAGATGGTCTGATTTGAATACATTTCTATAATGATGTTTTTTTTCTTGTGTCATAATTAAGTGTTTTGTTTTATGATACCTTTCCGTATTCAAATGTTGTAATAGGTTTCTCAAATACAGGATCCGAAACCAACATCTGTAAATATGTTGGCCTTTCCGGAATATTTGATTTGATAAGATCCTGTAATCTTAAGTTCTCTTTTTCAAGAGCCTCTATCCTTTTTTCGTAATATTGAATCTTGCTTTCTTGTGAGTTCATGGTTTAGGCTTTTAAAATTTCATTGTTTACTAACTTATAGAAAATGTCTGATTTTATAATTTCACCATCCACAATAACAGATTTTAAATGTTTAATATAAAAATCACCATTTAAATCATAATCTCCCTCCACAACAACAAGCCAGGCACCCAATGATCCTTTAACCTTTGTTCCTTTCCCTACAGCAACTGCGACCCCTCCCTTAACTGTGGAAGCGTAAGAATAGTCACCGCTTGACGATGCGCCCGAACGGTTACCGCTTGACGATGCGCCCGAATGGTTACCGCTTGACGATGCGCCCGAAGAGTAACCGCTTGACGATGCGCCCGAATAGTCACCGCTTGACGATGCGCCCGAATAGTTACCGCTTGACGATGCGCCCGAATAGT
>Ga0247815_10000361_pt1 | contig 36333 bp, 41 predicted proteins | sample UWRJL194509B1_FD_181014 | JGI IMG/M metagenome (GOLD analysis project Ga0247815, IMG submission 181014) | Plant litter microbial communities from Arlington Agricultural Research Station in Wisconsin, United States - UWRJ-L194-509B-1 | ecosystem: Environmental > Terrestrial > Plant litter >...
ATACCGTTCTCATGTATACAAATGGTTTAGCAAGAGGCTGAGGAGAACCTGAGTTAAATCTGGCATCTGCTATATAATCAAATATTGATGAAAATTCACCAATGGCTGCAGCGTATGGTCTACCAGTGTCAAGGTTACTTTCAGCGTATATAGCACATAAAGTCTGCCCCGCATTACAATTTGATGGTGTTAACACTTTTGTGTATTTTAGAGGGTTTTGCTCCTCTGAGGGAGTACCATTAAAGAAATACCAATATCTAGCCATAATTATCGATGCTTTTGTCGTTAAAAAGCATCCAAAAATTTAAATGATGCCTACTCTGTTCAGGGTTTTCGGCAATCCCCGTTCAACATTTGTGTTGTCAGTTATTCAACAAAATTTGATCACCAATACGTTGCTATCGATAAATGATCCGTTTGCTAATAATGATACTAAATTAGTGGGTAATCTTGTTTTGCGAAAGGGCAGATGTTCCATATTATTCTTTTTTCGTCGAAATATTTGCAATTATTCCACTTAATATTTTGTATCACTTATAAAATGTCGGCTAATGTATTCTGGAAGCGTGACAGATCTTCGCTAGCTTTTCATAGTTTCTGCTCTTTGATTGTGGCCAAATCAGAATATCTTAACAGAACGTTTGTCTAAACGTTGATACTATTCGTGCATGGGGAAGGAATTAGCCGACATCACTGATCTACTTTACCGAGTCGTTTATTGTACCTGCATAAGGCGGCAAAGGGTATCCGTCTCACTACCTAGGTGGTCAATTTGAAAAAAGCTATAATTAGCTATGTTCGAAAACAAACCAAAATGGAATATAACAAAATGTACAGCGAGCAGGAAAGAACTCCTATTTTGAACAGTGGCGTAAAAGCGGGCAAAAATTAACTGTCTACAGCGAGCATTGAAGGGGCGTTCTGACCCTCCTTTACTGGGCCAACTGCCTGCAGAAAAAAGCGCTACTGGATAAGAAGAAGCCACTTTTATTACACTAAAAATCGCATAACCGCTACAGCCATGCTAAGGTGATATCATTGTTGAATGGCCAACGGGAGGTCGCATTACCATCCAGGGCGGCGACACTTTAGATTGCCTCAAGATATTAATTTTATGAGCCAGCTGTCGCTTTCAGCAAATGTGCAGTATTATCTGTTCATAAGCGATGCCGATGCTCGCCGCACTTTTGAAGGCCTGTCCGGACTGGCTAGAAAGGAGATAGAGATGGATCCGCTGAACCGGTAGGGCAGGTATATAGCTTCATCAAAAGAGGGGCACACAGCTCAAAGTACTTTGCTGGGAGGGCAAAGGATTCTGCATCATCTATAAACTCCTAGAGACAGGAGGTTTTGAGCGCCCGATTGCAGATCAGGATGGGCTGAAGGTCAATGTGAGCATGGCCCAGTATGAGCTGATCCTTCAAGGAGTAAGACTAGGTAGTGTGACAAATCGAAAACGATACCAGTGGCAACCTGTTTCTTACAATATCCGGAAATGAATTGATATTTCAATACCGATGAAAGAGAACATGATTATAGCAAGATGACATTCGAGGACATTCAGGACTTTTTATGATCGTGACCGAAAATATATGAGCTGAAAAACTGATAGCAGCGGGGTCAGAATAACTTGGTAAAATACAGTGTACGCAAAGCTTATCTGGATGAGAATATCAAGAACAACAATTAGTAAAAGCTTATTTTAATGCGTATTTTTAACTAAGCAATATGAAAAGAAACACGTTTCCTATTATCACCTCTCACTGGCGTTCTGTTCTCAGACACAAGCACATTGCGCAACTGGATGAGAGTTGGGCAGCCGATCACCAGACTATTTCTGAGTGCCGCAAACTGATCTGGGGGAATAAAAACAACAAGCATATGCGTACCCTTGACTTGCAGTATCTAGATCATCCACAAGAGGAACTTCCTTTAAATCACTTACCAGAACTGCAGATCACCATTACTGCTACAGCACAACAGCTGTACAAAGGGAACATAAAAAAGTACCTGGGTATGGTATAACCACAGAACGCATCTCAGTGAAAGCCTTCTTGGTGCATATTACAGATCGTACCTGACAGCTATTGTGAAGGAATGGTACTGATCGATACTCAAGGCACCGGACAACTCGCCTTGGGTCCAGGAAGCTTTGTTGCATAGGTCAAATCAAGGCCACGCTTTTCTGATCCCAGAACCAAAAGTGTAGCCATTGCCCCAATGCGACAAAGGCCCGTGCATAAAGGTATTGCCGAAGTTGGCCCGGTGGCTATATCATGGCGGCACGTTTTGTGATCAACTTTTTAACTATCGGCGGGTGAGAATCCTCAGTAGGTAAGGGGAAAACATAGTAAATACTTCCACGATGAGCCGCTAGGCAAAAGAAAGCATCAACCTCCTACATGATTTATGACCAGATAAGAAAAAAAATCTGGACAACAACTATGTGTAGTCAGATGAAATCACGATTCAAGTGCTTGACCCCCAAAAGAAAACAAGTAAACATCTCGGGTATCTTTGGGGATATCATGCCGTCAAAGAAAAATTAGTATGCAGAAGAACGTGCAGCCGATTACCCGGATTCTTCTCTGGGCTATTATATTGGTGTATTCCGGACAGACGCATATGCGGGTGCGACAAACTATTGAAAAGCAAGTATAAAATGGTACATATCTGTTGCTGGCTCCATGCCAGGCAGTGTTTCAAAAAATCAATGAAAAGTGACACAAGGATTTCATAATCAGAAATTTACGTTATTGTAGAACTTTATATGGTGGAAGCAATGGCCAGGAACAAAGGAGCTGATAAGACAGAAATCCTTCGCCTGCGCATGGCTGTCAGTTCCTTCCCTAGGAAAGATCAAAGATTAGGGACAGGCAAAAGAGTAGGGCCTTAACCCAAAGTTACTGGCTACTATAGCTGCCTCTACAAGAATAATTAAAACGTTAATTTAGCTAATGATGTATAGGTGTGATCGGAAAATAAGAATACACAACTTTCGGCAATTAGCAGTGGTTCTTCGCCAATTTTGATGCATTGACATGATTTTGGATTCATAAATAAATGCTTGTCAATCAGCATATTTATTATAATTTTATCTTGTTTTATATCTCATTTTTATGTAAATTAAATGGCTGAATAACAGATATTTAACCTTGATTTTGCCTCGCGCACTTCACCAAAATATTGCAAGCTTATTTTTTGCTGACTGCAAGATCAAAATATACCGATCAGAAATACAAACATCGATAATTAGGCTATTTGCCCAAAGACCAGGAAAGCGTGCCGAATGTCTCATGTGCTTGAAGAATAGCCATACTGTACGATCATTCTATTTCAAAACTCTAATAGACCTTCCTATGGTCGGTAATAAGGTTTTCATCATCCTTAAGATACACCGCTTCGCGTATAAAAACCGCAAATGCCTTAAATTGATATTTTCAGAACGTTGCAATGATATTACTAAGCCATATTCTAGACGGACTGAAAGAGCAACAGGGTATTTAAGGCAGATCCTTATTGAAATATCTTCAAACAAAGGTGCTTAGTTTTCTAAACTGATGCAAATTCCCATCAGTAACAATACTTGCTTCAGGTTAATTAAGTCTATGATGATGCCTGTACATGATAATCTGTTGTGTGTGGGCATAGATGATTGGGCAAAACGAAAAGGAATGAACCATGGGTCGATCCTCGTTAATGCAGAAACTGGCCGCACCATTGATCTTCTAATAGCAGGTATTCAAATGATGTTATAGATTGGTTTTCAGCTCATCAAGAGGTAAAATATTTAACCAGGGATAAAGCGACATCTTATGCAAGTGCAATTACAAAATCAATACCTGCAGCAAAACAAATCGCTGCTAGATTTCACTTGGTAAAGAACCTTGGTGATGCTATCCATGAAGAAATCAGACTCGAATACGGCCATTTATAGCAGATTGCAAAAAATCTCTCCGCTGATGTAAAGATACTGTCTTCCAACACAGGTGTGGATGCTCACAATGACGTTGGTCCAATTAGTGAGCCAGGTATTTCTTTATACATCACTGAAAGACAAGAGAAGTTTCAGTTAATGGTAAAGTTAAAAAAAGGTGGACATAACCTAACTGACATTGCCCGGAGAATGCAAATGAACTGGCGTACGGTGAAAAAATATTTGACATCATCACTACCATTGATCAAAAGAGAAAAACGTGTAAATTACAATAAGTATATGAACCAAGTCAACCACATGGTCAATTTGGAAATCAATCCTACCTCCATGTTTAAGTCACTTAAGGATCTCGGCTTAAATTGTTGTGAGCGCTCTTGTACCAGATGGTTTACAATAAAGTTTCCTGCTTATCAGCACAAATGGAACAGGGCATGCCTTCAACCATTAGAAAATAAAAAACCTGGCATTTGGATCAACTATATTCCTCCTTTAAAAAAGCTAGCGATATTTATAACGAATCCGGGTTATGGCGTTTCAAAAGAGACAGGCGAGTGTTTAAAGGAAAAAGAAATTGTGGATGAAATGGTAAATAAAGTTCCTATTCTGGCTAGCCTTCGTAAGGCTTACATCAACTATAGGACAGTTCTGGAAGGAGGATGCCCCGAACAATTAGATGTGTGGATAAAAGAAGTTCAATTAATGGGTAGGAAAAAAATAGAACGCTTTTGTAATGGATTAAAGAAAGATATTTTGGCCGTGAAAATGCCATCATTCACAACTGGACTAACGGGTTAGTCGAAGATATGTAAACAGGTTGAAAAACAAAAGCGTGACATGTATGGTAGATGCGGATTTCAATTGCTTAGACGGAAGGTTTGTCTTTCAGTAATGGGATGATTGCATCAAAATTGGCGAAGAATCATTTCTAGTTGCAAAAAAAAACTGCATTCTAAATTGCCGTTCACAATAGGGATGGTTTCGTTTTTATTAAAGTGAATAAAGCTATCATGGTTTAAATAATAAAAGCTCTTAGAGATGATTTGAATGTTAGGTAAAAAATGGTATGGAAATATAGAAAACTTTTAGAGTTTACACATTCCCACACCTAGATAATCATCATAAATTTAATACCACATTATTCACGTCCCAAATATGAGTTCATCTAAAATTTATAAAGCTATTCTATCTACAAAAACTTTCTCATACAGATATAGAGAGATCAAATTAATCTTAAATTAGGCACATTTTGAAAATCAAAGAAGAAGTGATCAAGTAGAAATTTACTAAGCGGCACTTTAATGATAAAATTTTGAAAATATAATACACGCATATTCTTAATCCATTTTGAGGCAAACTCTATAGGTAGCTATGACTTCATAAAATCACAGTAATAGTAGTGAAAGTGATTAGCAATATTAATTTATATTATTTGCATTTTATTTCTGTCGAAACTAGAATATAGGCCTAGTATAAATGTAGGGCTTATTGATGCCGTCGTTTGGAAATTTATCAAAAAGTGCTTTGCCCGCTACAAGATAGCTTTTAATATTGTTCGACAATTCTGTTGGAAAGGCAATTATTTGGCCATTTGGAGGACTGTATATTGCACAGGTTAGGGAGCCTCCCAAACACGTGTATTCTATTTCCCAAGTGATCCTTATATAATTTAAGGGGTTAGTGTCATCACCATTTCCAGTATAAGCGTACCAAAATCTTCCCATAATATTGGAATACTTTTGATTAAAAGTATCAAAAACAAAGTTTACGCTTACTCTCTTTAAGGTTTTCAGCAATCCCCTTTTACTGTTTTTCCTTAATCTTTTAGATAAACGAAGAACTTGCTGCCCTCTGGAAATTCTGGTTGCGGTACGCCGTTAGTCAATGCTGCAGCTATGTAATCTAATATATTTTGTGATAAGGGCGTGAGAGGAAACGGGCCACCTTCTGGCACATTAATCGCACAGAGTGCACTTCCATTGATGCATCTTGGTGTACCATTGTTTATCTTGAGCAACTGGTAACTCGATGCTAACCGTGGATCTGCATCAGGAATAATATAAGCGTACCAATATCTTGCCATAAAAATTCGATAATTTTATACATCAAAAAATATCAAAAACTTTAGTTTGTGCCTACGTTTTATCTGGGTATTCGGCTTTACCCATATTAGCTTTATTGAGCTAATCCTTTAAGATATACGTAAAATTTGGAATTAACAGGAGTCGACGGTTGAGCAACATTATTCGCTAGACCATCGGCAATATATCTGCGCATATTTGCGGAAATAGATGTTGGGCGATCTCCTGCACCTGGTGCGTAGATAGCGCAAATTACTGGGCCATTTAAGCACCCAGGCGTAATAACCTGTTTCCTATAACTTGCAGGATGAAAGGGATTATTTATGGTGTCGTAAGCAAACCAAAAACGGGGCATATGAAAATATTTATATTATTGCCTACTCGTTTCAGGGTTTTCGGCACTCCCCTTTCTATTAAGTAATTTCGTTAAAATCGTTTAAATACTTATTACCAAATGTCCCTAAGTTTATTGGTTTACTATTGGTCTTTTATAGCTGGTGTTAGTGACATTCTCACTTCCAAAGGTACAGGTGGAAAATTGGAAAATGGTTGACCTTTTCCTTTAGCCAAAGCTCTAATGATATAGAATAACAGACCGGGTGTTCCATCAAGATCGGGGCGGCGTGCCGGATCGTTAGGTATTTCATCTGCAAAGATTGCAGCCAAATATGGTCCATCTATCGTATCAGGGGTTTTGTCTAGAATGATATAACTATCTGCATCGCAGATATCAAGATCATTATCAATAAATTTGTACCACGGCATAATTATCAATATTTATTATATTCAAGCCTACTCTGTTCAGGGTTTTCGGTATTCCCCTCATATTTAACGTTCATGTATTCTATAGCATGCTTTTTGTGTTTGGGATTTTCAAAGGGTTTTAGTGTTGTATTTCCAGCATGTAATATGGCAATAAATCCGCTAGGATAATCATGCGCGTATATTTTGGCACCAGTATTCCATATATAGTCATAATCTTCACCAATGTGTATGTCTTTAAATGGATGTTTTTCCCAGAATGATTTACGATACGCCATAGTGGCACCAGACAGCCAAGGTGGATCGTCCTTGTTTACGCAGCTCCAAAATTTGTTTACTAGCGGGGAATAAAAGAATATTTCATTCAGCCCAACTATATCAGCGTCTGACTCTTCTAAAGCCCTGACCTGTCTGCTCATCCAATCGTACGGATAATAGTCATCGTCATCCCAATGCATAATTATTTCCCCGATTGCACGTTCACATGCGTAATTTCTTTTTTTTCCAATGCTGCCTATCGGATCTGAATAAAAATATCTAATTCGGTGATGATTTGGAAGTAAAGATTTAACTGAATTTTTTCCATCATCCACAATTACTAGTTCCGCGTCCCTAAAATCAGAATTTAAGAAATATTCTACTGCAAATGGAACAAACTGAGGGCGATTAGCAGTTAGCATTATACAAGATACTTTAGGTTTCTTCATAATTCTGCCTCCTTCTTAGGCTCTACCCATCCGATGCCGTTTTTTTTATGTCTTGGGTCTTCTACAGGTTTAATACTTGTATTATTAGGATGTAATATAGCGACGAAGCCAGCAAAATAATCTAACGCAAATATTTTAGCCTTTGAGTTCCATACAAAATCATAATCTTCCCCGACTTGTAGGTCAATAAAAGGATGTGTTTCCCATAGTGATTTTTTATAGGCCATTGTTGCACCGCATAACCATGGCCGTTCTATATCGGTATCCTCATACATCCACCGTTTGTTCACAGAAGGTGAGAAAAAGATCACTCTATTTAATCCCGTAATGTCAGCACCTGATGTTTGCAGCGCTTCGACCTGCCTGCTCACCCAATCGGGCGCGTAATAATCATCGTCATCCCAGTGCATAATGATCTCCCCGTTGGCTTTTTCAATTGCATAATTTCTTTTGAGTCCAATGGTACCAATAGGCTCAGTATAAAAATAACGTACTTTTGGGTTGTCAGGAATTAACGACGATACGGTTTGAACGCCATCATCTATTATTACCAATTCAGCGTTCGGATAGTCCTGCTGCAAAAAATAATTAATAGCCAGTGGAATAAACTTTTCCCGGTTAGCGGTTGGCATTATACAAGAAACGAGTGGTTGTTTAGTTGTCATGTTGATAATAATTATTGTTGCTCGATCAGATTGTGGATTTCATCGGAAATCCGATCTTCTAATAGTTCACTTTTGTTAACAAGGAATTCATAGTGGTCATAGTTCCACGTGTTTTCCCCATGATAGATATAGATGTAAAGAAAGGGGGCTTCGTCAATATGGTGCAGAAACTTTTTGCCGTCAAGGAATTTGATGATATGTGTATCTTCTCCTCTATTTTGATGGGCATACTGGTTTTGAAAAATGATTTCCTTCCTACACAGCAAAGTATTTTCCCAGCAATGATGAAAGGATAAGTATGCTTTTTTTTTGGTATAATCAAATAGTATTAACCTAGAAAGGACACTGGCACTATATCCAATTCCTGTTGTTTGCATACTATTAAATTGGAAAGACAACCTGCTTGCATGATACCAATCGTCGTCATCCCATACACATACATAGTCACCATGACATTTCGATATTGCAAGATTTCTTGCATTCCCCACTGATTCATTATCATCGCGTTCTAACTCGACAATTGAAAGGTCATTTTCTTCCAGCACTTTTTTTATAAAATATCTGGTATTTTCATCTTGCATAGGATGAGAGATGACTAACTCTTTGTTCGGGTAATTTTGCATTGCGAAGCATGTGATGGCTCTCTTTAATAGATTTGTTCTATTGTCTGTAATGCAGATACAGGATATCAATGGATAATTTGGTTTCATTTATTGCTCGATTAAAAATCACGGAGGTAAACAAAAATTTTTGCGTCATAAGGTGTGTCTGGCTGTACAAATTCTGTCGCAAGCGCATCTTTAATATATTTTTGGATGTTGTTGGATAATGGGTTTTCTAGCTGCCGCTCATTACCATTCACATATATTGCGCAGATGTTATTACCACATAAACAACCTGGTTTTCCTCTTACTTTTAGATAGTTCTTTTTGTCAAAAGGATTATCCTTACCAACATACGTGTACCACGATCTTGTCATATGATTCATATTTGATTGTTAGTTTAAAATTAGAGAATTGAAAAACCTTCAGTAAGGACATATGTCCCAAATAAAAAACCTAGCTTAGACTATTGATTACAGAACTGATTCTCAGAGCAAACTGATCATTGATTGCTGATGAAACTTGTTGTTCAACCGTTGAACTCTCATTTATAATGTAAAGGAAACTAGTATACTTCATCAGATTCTTTCCATGATAAACATAAGTGTATAAAAACGGCTGATTGTAAAGTAAGGAAAGAAAGTTACCAGAACTTAGATAATTCAAGACGGGTTTGCATTCAAACTGATTTTCATCAAGACAGGGGTAGTTTATTAAATCTTCTTTCAAACATAGTAGAGTGCAGGACCAAAGGGAAGGAAACGATAAATACGCCGTTTGGTTAAAACTTTGAAATAATAATATTTGCGCTATAATACTAGCATTGTATGACCTCCCTTCGAAATTTAGGATATTAAACTGTTCAGTTAAACGAGTCTCAAAATTAATATCATCATCATCCCAGATACAGATGAACTTGCCTTTAGCCCTTTCTATTGCCGAATTTCTGGCATTGCCTATGGAAGATATCTCATCTCTGACGACTTGAATTATAGGCAGATTCGTATTATGTTCAATATAATCTAGAAGCTTCTTAGTCAGTTCATCGTTCTCAGGATATGATATTACCATTTCTTTGTTCGGGTAGGTTTGATGCGCAAAGGACAGTATTGATTTTAGCAGCATTTCAGTTCTATTGCGGGTAACGCAAATGCAAGAAACTAATGGGTAGTCGGTGTTAATATTCATTATTTTTCTTTTCTCGAATTTATAATACTTAAATTTTTTACATAGGGTCAATTAACTCATAAACATTCTTGTACGTTTTATTCCTGAACCTAATTCCTAATTTAGGTTGTATCAATTTCATCACTATGAAAGAACCAATAGAAATAGATGTCGTTTTCATCAGTTATGCACAAACTGAGGATTTAAAGCAAGTTACTGAAGGTGCGATAGCCTCGTTAATGAACTCAGAAGAATCTGATAAAATTAAGTTCAATGTGGTAGTGATAGAATCGGAACGATCCTTGTCTCCCTATCAATACCCATATAGTCAAACCGTCTACCCGGAGGTGCCTTTTGGTTATCATGAATACCTAAACATTGGCATTAATATGACTTCTGCACCCTTTATTTGTTTATGCAACAATGATTTGGTTTTCCATCGAAACTGGGCAACAGAAATCTTAAAACCTTTTTTTCAATATTCAGATGTGGTAAGTGCGTCTCCTTTTTGTTCTATTCACCACCCGCGGGAAGGATATAAAGTAAATGATGGATTGAGAATTGGATACAGGATCCGTGAAGAACTTCTTGGCTGGTGTATCTTTCTCAAAAGAGATATACTGAAACGTATTGGCAGATTGGATAGGAATCTTATTTTTTGGTGTGCAGATAATGATTATGGAAATACACTTTATATGATGAAAATGCCTCATATACTGGTAACCTCTTCAATTGTCGACCATTTGGAGAGTAGAACATTAAATGATCAAAGTAATGAACGAAAGTTAGAGCTAACGGATCAGGAGACAGATTATTTCAAGAAAAAATGGTACCCCAAGATAGGTGAGGGCTGGAAGGAAATCGATTAGGCATCTTTCCATACGCTGAATATGGATTAACCGAACGATATGGCTCCGGTTCACTTCCTATTTGGTAAATATACCTGCAGAATTCTAAAAATAAAGCAGCGAGGAGGAGGATCAAAATGAGTTTGATGAAAGGGCGCATAATTCAGATTTTCGATCAATTTATCCTTTAAAAATCAGCATCGATAGGGTCAAAGGAGGCAGAATTAACCGGGTCAAAAGTCCCGGAATTCCACTTCCAGAGCGTTCAAATGGAATTCTTGTTAAATTGTATTAACTAAATATTCCTGTAAAAATTTATTAAGAAAGCATGAAACTGATAGAAAAAATTGACCGGCACGAGGTACTTCGCAGATGGGCTGTAGGAGAAGTATATTCGCAATTTTTTAATCCTGAATACGAGTCTGAACGGCAAGAAACTCTAGCTATGCTGCAGTCTGGAAGTAAGTACCTGGAAAGGGAGGGGATAGATAACGTGCTTGAGTTCAAACAAGGTCTTGTTGATTCTATATCCTTATACATCAACTGGTACAGGGCATCCCTGGAAATTGGAAAATCAGATCTGGATATGATATACACGCTGCAGCTCCCAGGCTGGGAAAAAAATACTGAAGGATCTTTTCTGATAGCAGATGCCGCACGGAATTTAAAATTAGTGCCATGTCTTGATTCCCGCGTTAATGGAATATACCAGGCCTTGAAAAACAAAGAAGTAAAGTTAGAAGGGATTACCTTACTGGCTGTAGATAAAGTAGGGCCTTACGTGGTCGTAGAAGGCACCGGTAGGCTGACCAGTATCTACATGGCGCAGCAGCTCGACCGCCTAAATGTATTGGAAAACAACCAGGTTGAAGTAACATTAGGCCTGTATTAATGACATACATAAACAGATTTAATTATGGAAGGTATAACAGAAATAGATATCGTCATATTAAGTTATGCACAAAGCGAAAAATTAAGGTCTATTACAGAAACTTGTATCAGTTCTTTACTCGCTTCCGAGGATCGAAGAAAAATTAAATTCAACGTTGTTGTTGTAGAATCTGCAAAAGAGTTAGCACCTTTCCAATACAGGTATACCCAGACATTATATCCAGAAGGGGAGTTCGGCTGTAACCGGTTCTTAAATACAGGCATTGAATTTACCGAGGCGAAGTATATTTGTTTGTGTAATAATGATCTCACTTTTCACCGGGGCTGGGCTACGGAAATGCTTAAAGCCTTCGATAAATATTATGATTTATCAAGTGCCTCACCAGCTTGCTCCAAACATCATCCAAAAATGGGCTTTAAACTTTACAATGGAGATTATTGTGGCTACCGCAACCGGTATGAAGTGGCTGGATGGTGCCTCTTTTTAAAGCGGGATGTGTTCCGAGTTACAGGTAAGCTGGATGAAAACTACAAATTCTGGTGCGCAGATAATGATTATGCGAATACACTTGCTGCATCAAAGTTAAGGCATGCATTAGTGACATCCTCTATCGTAGATCATATAGGTGAAGTTACGATAAACAGCAGGAGGGAAGAAGAACAGGAAGAAATGACCGCCAAAGAGTTCTTTTATTTTGAAAAGAAATGGAACTACCGTACAGAGCCATTGGCATGGACAGAAATATAATTTTCAGCCCAAATAAAATATAATTTCTTATTCATGCAAATAGACAGATTATTATCCGTACGTTTGTGCTTTAATTATAATAATAATACAATGCAAGAAGGAGTAGTAAAATTTTTTAATGAAACTAAAGGTTTCGGATTTATTGTACCAGCTAATGGTGATAGTGAAATCTTTGTTCATTCAACAGGCCTAATGGCTAGCATCCGTGAAAACGATAAAGTTACTTACGATGTAGAAGATGGCCGTAAAGGTCTTAACGCAGTTAATGTTCAGTTAGTGTAACTATACAGTATATTAATTTAGAATCCGGCACGAGTTAATCGTGCCGGATTTTTTTTGCTTTAAATTTTGAGCTAATCAATGTTATATCCCCTCCATTGGTCGATTTCAAAAAAACGAATTGCAGGTTAGAGTTACTTTTAATTGTAAAGTTTTTAAAGCAAACTAGTATAAGGTTCGATCGTAACTTGTTCGTAGTTTGTTGTAGGTGACTCTACACAGATACCACTATTATAGCGCTATGACTCCACTGAACTAGTTAAATTCAGTGGAGTCATAGTGCTGTTTCCGTGGTGCTAGTGTGGAGTATCCTATACCAAGCTACGAACAAACATGCTTCAAAAGATTGCAAAGGTACTTAGATTAACGAGGTATTCTCCGCCGTGTCATACGTCCCGTAATGGCTTTGCATGTAGGATGAAAAACGGTCATTGCTTATCTTAGAAATCACCAAATTGATACCTATGACAACCTACTCAATCAACAGTTTACGACTGGAAACACCTAGATTATTCCTGATTCCCCTAACATATGAACAGTTATTGTTATATGCTACACCAGACGGAAGGCTGGAAAGCGAATTGGGATTATTGCCCGCAGATAGGGATATAGCCGACGACTTTAAACGGACAATAGAAACCTACCTGATTCCGTATATCGAAAAAAATCCTGAATACACCTTATACGCTACTATATGGGTGATGGTGGAAAAAAATAAGAATATCCTCATTGGCGACCTTGGTTTTAATGCTGCTCCAAGTGATAAAGGTGTAATTGAATGGGGCTACAGTACTTACCCGGATCATATGAACCAGGGATACATGACGGAAGCATTGGCTGCACTTGCCGCATGGGCCTTCACCCAACCGGAAGTTAAAATCATCATCGCACAAACGCATAAGGATAACTTTGCTACGCATAAAGTTTTGGCCAAACTCAAATTCGCTGCCTTTGCAGAAGCTGATCAGTTTTATTGGTGGCGCTTAGATAAGGAAGAGACTGTTGAGGATAGTTAAATAAAAATACAAGTGTAGATTTGTGGCATCACGTTTATGAAGCTATCCACTTCCGCGTTATTTACTTTGTGCATGATCCTGGTTACCTGTTCCGGGCATGCGCAAAGTTTCGTAAACACTTACATCTCAAATTCCCTGGTAAAACAAAACCAATTCTTATCAGCAAAAGCTGACCTACACACTCCAGCATCTTTTTCTACTGCTAAATCTGCCCTACCGGAGCCCATCTGGCCCAAAAGACAGGATGTACTGAACTGTTACTGGAAAACATGGGAGCTTGCGTTTTCCAATGTCCGTGGTGCAACCAAATTCAATGGTTTTATCAGTCCCTACATTGATCCCGCTTTTAATGGTCATATTTTTATGTGGGACACGAGTTTTATGGTAATGTTTGGCCGGTATGGGCATCGCGCTTTTAACTTTCAGGGTAGTCTGGATAACTTCTACCACAGGCAGCACCCGGATGGTTTTATTTGCCGGGAACTATCTACGGTAAATGGGGACGAAATATTTCAGCGCTTTGATCCATCGAGTACCGGGCCGAACATTATGCCCTGGGCAGAATGGGAATACTTTAAAAATTTTAATGACAAAAATAGATTAAGTAAGGTTTTTACTCCACTATTGGCCTATTACCAATGGTTCAGAACAAATAGGTCCTGGCCAGATGGCACTTATTTTTCTACGGGATGGGGCTGCGGAATGGACAACCAGCCACGTGTACCGGATGGTTTCAGCCTGGAATTTAGTCCTGCGTTTATGTCCTGGATAGATACCTCGATGCAGGCGGTATTCGCGGGAAAAGTCCTGATGGCTATGGCTAAACAGCTCAACCGTGAAGCGGAGGTGAAAGATATTCAGGAGGAGGTTACTGCGCTGACGGTTTTTCTGCAAAAACATTTATGGGACACGCAAACGGCTTTTTATTATGACCGTTTCAGGGATGGCTCGAAATCAAAAGTGAAAAGTATCGCGGCCTACTGGGCGCTGATAGCGGATGTGGTGCCGCAAAACCAGCTGGACAAGTTTGTAGCACATTTAGAAAATCCAAAGGAATTCGCGCGCTTACACCGGGTGCCAACTTTATCTGCAGACGACCCTGGCTTTAAGGCAGATGGGCATTACTGGCAGGGTGGGGTCTGGGCACCGACTTCTTATATGGTATTGCGTGGATTGACCAATGTCAAAAAGGATTCACTGGCTTACGAAATTGCCTTTAACCACCTGGACAATGTAGTGAAGGTGTACAATGAAACAGGAACGTTGTTTGAAAATTATGCGCCGGACAGCCTGAAAGGCATGTACCGGAAGGATATGGTAGGATGGACAGGACTGGTGCCTATAGCTGTCCTTTTTGAATATGTTTTCGGGATCAGGCCAAATGTGCCTGATCATTTAATTACCTGGGATATCAGGTTGACAGACGAATTTGGCCTGAAAAAGTATCCTTTTAAGCGTGATGGACTGGTAGATTTCTGGTGTGCTCCGCGTAAGAAACCTACTGACAGGCCGAAAATTAAAGTGAAGTCGAATGTGGCATTCGACTTGAAATTAATATGGGCCGGTGGAACTAAGACTGTACATATCAAGCCCGGAAAATAAGATTTAACGAAGTAACACTATCGGAACACCTGACTTGCTGGATTGCTGTTGTCCTGTAGCCAGCGCACGTGCAATCAACAATTTCATGTCTGATGAAAATTCTTCGGGCTGTTCCACAAAGCCTCTTGCATAAATTGCACTTATACTTTTGCCATTTGCGGTCAGTGGTCTTTTATCGATCAGAAAATAGCTTTCTGAAGCTAGAGGGTCGCCGTGGATATAGGCGTACCAGCGTCTGTGTTTTAGTTTGTCACCCATAACAATTGGATACTTTTTGAAAAAAATATCTAAAAAATTTAAGTCGTGCTTACTCTGATCAAGGTTTTCAGCTTTCCCTTTGTAGATGTAAATTAGAGAAAATATGGATGAGGGGCTCGGACTGATGTCCCAAACAAGATGTTGCTGTTTACTCTGTCGGAGTTGGCCAAAGGTTTTTACACCGGTTCATATAGTCATACAGCGCCTGAACGCTGAAATCGCTGACAGAGGATTTGCAGGAGTGCTGATGAGGTATTTGCAAATGGCTGTAGATCAGATTTTCCAGGCTTGCAACAATGTCTTGTGCTTTGTATTCCCGGCGGACTTTTTCTTTTGCAGCGGCACCGTAGGCTTTTCTGATCTTTTTATTTTGATGCAAAAAACTAAGTGCCTCGCTGATTTTGGTCACGTGACGTTCTACCACAAGGCCCGTTTTCTCATTATCTACAAGTTCAATCTGTGCGTTATCCCGGTCGGGGGTATTAATCGTAACTACAGGTAGGCCCGAATTCATTGCTTCTGCAATGACCAGGCCGAAACTTTCGCCCATGCTGCTTGCAGCCAAAAAAACATCCATGCTGCGGTAAAATAGTAAAAGCTGAGCCAGATCTGGCGTGTTATCAAAGATGATCAGCTTGTCCAGGATTTCAAGCTGCCTGGCGAAATGCAGCATATTTGGGGTAACACCAACCAGTAAAAACCGTGCATTTTTAACTTTTTTGGCAAATTCGGCGAAACCAATCAAGGTAATGGGGTCAAACTTATGATCGTCTGCGCGGCCAATTCTTCCTACGATAAAGTAACCATTAATCTCTTCCCGTTTTTTGAAGTCCTGTATCTGGGCTTCGGAGGGTTGCATCAGATCCATAGTGTCCACGTCGACTGGATTATACAGGACTTTCCTTTTGTATTCATACTTGTCCCTAAGATAACGGTCTTCCTGCATACGCCTGATCAGGATCATTTTAGATACATACAGATCATAGTCGATGGCATCGTATTGATGGGAGTGATGGTACAAGCCAAATATATTTGTCTGAATCACCATTCTGGGTTTGTTGGCCCAAATTGTCCTCAAAAGGAGGGGATCCATCGTGCCTGCCCCATGCCAGTGAAATACATCAGTTTCACGAAGAAGCGCGGCCAGTTGAAGCAAATCTCCATCCAGCACCTGCACCTTGACGCCAAGCTGCTCAATTAATTTTACCCTTTCGCCCCCCGCGTTTAATCCAACCACTAGTACATCGAAATGGTCTTTGTTTAAATATTTACTGTAAAGCTGAATAACGTATTCCGTGCCGCCCAGCCCAAGTTCTGATGCTGCTTCAATGATTTTAATCTTCATTGGGCTAATTTAAACGGGCCCATGCCAGGGAAGCAGGGACAATTGTGCCCTAATCTATTCAGGGACATTTGCCCATTCTTTTTAATCATACGCCGGCAAATGTGGATTTTGAATTGGTTTACTCCTTATCGTTGTAGTAGTGCATTTTTTTAGAAAAAAAATAACGCTTGGAGCATAATGCTAAATCATTTTAATAAAAAATAGTTCTGAAATCAATGTTTTTGCCCTTTTATTTCGTGTTTGCAGTTTTTATATTCGCATATCCAAAGGACATAATAGTTAGCTTGGTACTTTAAAAATTGTAGACTAAGACTTGCTGGTCATTAAAAAGTCGGATTGAAAGGGTTTCAATTGAAATTAATAAAGGAACATCTATATTACCTATGGATAATGAACGCCATCATCCCGGTTGGGCTGCATGCCAATAGTAGTCCCCGGGCGATGGTGATTTGTTTCGAAAAAATTTAGTTTAGTTGAGAGTTTAATTTTAGTGTGGGGACACTCGTCCCAGAATTGATGGCCCATATCAGCCGAGCTGGTGATTGCTTATCTTAGGGATAACCAATAAAGCTGATATGACTATCAAATTTTTCTCTAACTATGACACTTCTGAAGGTCTTTTAAAAAGGTTTCTGGCCAATTATTCGGTGTGGGACGATCAGTTGACTTTCACCATTGCCGAAGATTATGAATATGCTGTTGTGTTTAACCGGACGGAAGAATACATCCAGCCGGACGCAAAAATCATTACGATGATCCAGGAGCCTTCCTGGAGCCCGGCCCATGCGGGTACTAAATTCCTGACGAGTAGCGATTACCTCTTTATTCATGACCCGGAGCTTTTTGAACGGAGTTTGAGGATAAAGTTAGGGGGGAAGGTGATCGAATCGCCTTCATTGATGTTTTATAACGATCACGTGGACAAGACCTTCTTTCATTACGCCACGGCTACAAATAAAATAAGAAAGCTGTCTATGGTAGTTTCATATTTTAACTTTCCCTTTGGAATTTATCAGAAGCGGTATGGGTTGTTAAACAAGATTCTGGATTCTGATCTTGATATAGATATATATGGATATAAACTACCGATTACGGACAGCCGTTACAAAGGCTACATCGATTATAAGTTTACTGGTCTGTTACCTTATGAATATTCGATTGCGATAGAAAACTCAGAAGAGAAAAATTACGTGACCGAGAAGTTTGTGGATTGTGTGTTATGTAATACGATTCCTATATACCATGGGGCACCTAATATCAGCGAAATTTATGACCCTAGGTATTTCAAAACGCTGGACCTTGATAGTCCTACGGTCATTGACGATATCAAAGATATCATTGCCCGTCCACCATGTTCTTCTACGGTGAACCGGACAATGTATTTCAATGAGTATAATATATATAAGAAGTTAAAAGAGATTATACTTTAAAAAGCGGTTCTTAATAAAGTATTTCCCCAGTATATATAATGGTGGATATACTTTTACGGTCCGCAGCGATAAAGGCCAAATACGTCTGTAAAATTACCTTTTCATTGAAATGTAGGATTTCCACAGCATCTATTCCGCTGCTACGTTTATTTCCGTCAAGTACAAAATAGGCCGTTTCCTTTGATGGGCACAAAGCCAGCAACATTACACGGTCTGAATCCTTTATTCCTTTAATTTTCCAAGTAGGATCCCAGCTGAATTCAACGCCCTCATCAATAACTTTAATATCAGCATGCGCTATCGCAGGCATCTTTCCCTTACTGAAAATTGCTTTGGAATAATCTATCTCCACATCTGCTCCATCAAGCTTCAACGCACCCGGGTTATTGATGTGCACCGCATAATTTTGATAATTGAGCGTTGTGCCTTCAGTAACCTGATGAAATCCCACTTTAATGAACTCTTTAACGGGCCTTAAAAGTTGGTTCACCAAATCCATCCTGCTGTGGTTCTTCACTTCTTTATCTGTAAACGGTTTTGTTCTCTCTCCAAGCCCAGATGTGACTACTTGTCCGTTTAATTCTCGTATCACTACGTTACCAACTTTACCTGTTGGCCTATTCCCGCCATTTCGGTTGACAGCCATAATTATTTTTTATTTAGGTTGAACAATCAATTATTTTTTCGTCAGCATCGCTGCTGAACTTGAGTATTTATATTTACTCCAGTGGTGTAAATGAGCCGGCATAATCGCTGTCGGATACATATTTACCATCATCAGAAGTAAAATATAAATACGCATGGAGCACATCACCTTCCATTCCATAGGGTAATTCACAAGTGGCTTTTTTTGCTCCTCGTTCTGCCACCCTGAAATACTCGATCGCCCTTTGCTTCGTCACGTTGAAAAATGTGACGTGAACCAAGTCTTCCGGACCTGCTACTCCAGGATACTCCTCGCGTACATTGGTGAGCGCATTCCAGTGTAGTGTCACTTTTGAATCCGAATGAGAATCCAGGGAAACTTGAAAGCCACCATGGAAACCGTTATTGCTTCTGGTGACGTGCAATTGAGAATATTCAAGCTCAAAATTGGGAAAGGTTCCAATTGTAGCACTATTCACGTGGTCGCGAATTGCTGCTCCAATTCCCTTAACTTTCGAATTGGCCTTGTAGCCCATATGAAGTGTCTTAATTACTTTATTGAAAAAGTTACCGACTAATGTAAACCTAAGCTGCTGACTTTCCTTGCCTGCTGTTTGTCACCATCCTTGTAGACTTCCATATCACCTATTTTTCCTCGGAACGGCCCGAGCGTACCTGGTATAAGCCTTGCCATAAGTGTTAATTTAAATGTTAATCAATCTGTTAGTTCAAGTTTTTGTGCTACCGGCAGCATTTCGAAAACTCAATTACAAATTTAATAATCGGGTTTTTAATTTCCCAACCACCAATGCCTTCAGTCGCTATTTGTCGCCGGGGTTCGTCGTAGTTCGCTGTTTGTCGCCGGGATTCGTATGAGAACTGAAGCTTTTTCATCTCTGGAACTGTAAATAGGCAAATAAATTTATTGCTTGACCTGAATGGGATACACCTGCTGGTAGGCAAGTAGGGGTTTTGTCCCGGTATTAACCGAAGACTGACCGAAGGTTGACCATTGTGAACAGATCCCAAACAGATCTTGAATGGAGCATGAACAGAGCCTTCCATCGGTATTTAACCGAACCAAGGCCCTGTTCATGCCCTGTTCATGCCCCGTGCATGCCCTGTTCATCTCGGTCAACCTTCGGTCAATGTCTGGTCAATGGTGCCTCAAAACCCGGACAAGATATCTTCAGGTTCCGAAGTACTTCAGGCAAGATACTAAAACGAGTGCCTTAGTTTAATATACCTGTTCCTTTTCTTTAGGTTAACCAGCAATATTAGGATAGAATCCAGTAACGAGAGGTTTTTTTGTAAACTATTTTCATTTTTTTACTGCTTTGCTAAATCGTTCAAGAAATTCATAGCGCTATATTTTTTAAAATTTTACACACATACATCTGTAATACTACCAGTTACCCTGTTTTTTTTGTTGGATTTACTTTTTAAATTCGCTCTCAGTTTTTAGTCAACCAACCTAATTACATCAACCATCTCACCAAGGCGGGTACCATGCCATCCGTCTGGGAGATGGTTTTTTTTTCTACACATATATAGGAGAATAGCTAGAAGTGGTAGACAATAGGGTAGGACAACAGTTATGAAGAAATATATAATGAGTTACGGCTGCCCGGATTATGCACTACGCAGGGAACTGTTCAGGGCGACGGCCATTGAGTCTGAGTTTTTTGATGAAGTGATGGTGTACTCACCTGAAGATATCGGCGAGGAATTTGCCTCGAAGGTGCGGCAAACGCTAACGCTGACCAAAGGAGGGGGATTCTGGTTGTGGAAACCTTACTTCATGAAAAAGATGCTCGAAAGAATTGACGAGGGGGATATCCTGGTGTATTGCGGGGTGACCTGCATCGTGAACATCCTGGGGAAGACACGCTTTGATCATTACGTAGACCGCGTAGTACGTTCGGAAACCGGCATCCTGGGATTTGAACTGCCTTACAAGGAAGAGGAGTATACCAAAAAGGAGGTGTTCAGGCATTTTGATACCTCGGAGGAGATCACGAAATCAAACCAGCTGATGTCTGCGGTGCTGATATTAAGAAAATGCCCGCATACGGTGATGCTAATTGATAAGTGGTATGAAACAGCGATTGCTGATCCAATTTTATTCACTGATCAGTTACAGATCCTGCCGCAGGACAGTGAATTTATCGTGCACCGGAACGATCAAAGTGTATTTAGTGTGATCAGAAAGATACATGGTTCGGAGATCATACCAAGTCAGGAATACTTTTATGATTTCATCAGTGAATCCAATACTTTTCCATTTTGGCCGACTACCTTCAGCCGACCGCAATAAAACCTTGAATTTTACCAGCTGGGACAACTGCTACACATATATATTATCGTTTACCAATAAATAGTAATCATGGAAATTTTAAAAAAATTATTTAGTAAAATATTTGTTTTAAGAAAATACTTGTTATTTTAGTATTACGGTTGTCATTGACCGGTGTAATAGGTATAAAGTTAACAATTGAGGCTGCCCGATGTGGATGCACGGTCAGCCCCATTTTCCTTTTGCGCCCTTTAGAAAATAGCTAAAGCATTTTCAATTTCATTGTAGACCTCCTGCAGGTCTGCATCGCTGATGCAATAAGGTGGTAAAATGTAAATCACGTTGCCCAAAGGTCGCATCAGTATCCCTTTCTCCATAAAATACGCATACAACAGGTTCCTCAATTCACTAAAATAGGATGTACCCGCTTCGGTTTTCCATTCAAAAGCGATAATTGTCCCGGTTTGCCGTACATCTGTAAGTTTGGGATGACCTTTCAGCTTCTGTAAAAAACGCTGGTGACTACGCACAATTCTGGCAATCTGATTCTGGCAATCCTGCTGTAACAGCAATTCAATACTGGCGAGTGCGGCGGTACAAGCCAGTGGGTTCGCGGTAAAGGAATGCCCATGGAAAAGCGTTTTCATTTTATCTTCGGAGACAAAGGCCTCATAGATGTCCAGGCTACAGGTGGTAATGCCCAATGGCATGGTTCCGCCGGTAAGGCCTTTGGAAAAACACATGAGGTCGGGCTGGGTTTCCAGGTAATCCGCAGCGAAGTTCTTTCCGGTGCGACCAAAACCTGTAAACACCTCATCCTGGATCATCAGGACTCCCTGCTGACGGCAAAAGGCCATGAGTTGGTCGAGCGCATCTGCCTGATACATGAGCATACCACCGGATCCCTGAATTAAAGGTTCGTAAATGAAACAGGCCAGTTCGTCTGCATGGGAACTGATGCTATTTTTTAAGGATTCTAGATTTGCTGCTGTCGGGGTATCAATAAAGATGACCTCGAACAATAAGGTATCAAATGGAGCAGTCCAGGCGCTTCGTCCACTGACGGACATGGCGCCAAAAGTATCGCCATGATAGCCGTTTTTGAAGGCCAGTACTTTCTTCCTGGGCATGCCTTTGTTGTACCAATACTGCAGGCACATCTTCAACCCGACCTCTACTGCGGTGGATCCGTTATCGGTATAAAATACCTTTTGCTGGTTAGTGGGAAGGATCGCCAGCAGCTGTTCCGCGAGGGCAATGGCAGGTTCATGGGTGAATCCTGCAAAGATGACCTGGTCGAGTTTCTTCAGTTGCGCAGTTACTTTTTCGACAATGTAAGGGTGGGAGTGGCCATGCAGGGTAACCCACCAGGAGGAGACGGCATCGATATATCTCCGCCCGTCTTCTCCGTAAAGGTAACAGCCTTCGGCACTGACGATAGGTACAGGTACCGAAGCTTTATGTTGTTGTGTATAAGGATGCCAGATGCTTTTGGCGTCTCTTTCAGTTAAGGTCATACGACGTGTTCTTTCTGCATAGGTTTCAATCCGAGGAGGTCGAACATCTTGCGGTCGTCATCCAGTCTGGGGTTCGGCGTTACCAGTAATTCTTCGCTTTCACTGGTGAAGATGGAATTGGCGCCGGCCATGAAACACCAGGACTGTTCTTCGGTACTCATCTCGGCGCGACCGGCACTTAGCCTGACCATGGAAGCGGGCATGATGATCCTGGCGGTAGCAATCATCCTGACCATTTCCCAGGAATCCACTTTGGGTAAATCCGCCAGCGGAGTTCCTTTGACACGGGCAAGTGCATTAACGGGTACCGACTCCGGGTGTTTGGGCAACGTAGCGAGGGTATGTAACATATTGATCCGGTCGGCATGGGTCTCGCCTAAACCGATAATGCCGCCAGAGCAAACGGTAATCCCTGCCTTGCGCACATGGTTGAGTGTATTTAGGCGGTCGTCAAATTTGCGGGTAGTGATGATTTCTTCGTAATGTTCTTTGGACGTATCGAGGTTATGGTTGTAGGCGTAAAGACCTGCTTCCTGTAAACGGGCAGCCTGACTCTCGCTGAGCATGCCGAGGGTGCAGCAGACTTCAAGGCCGAGCTCGTTGACGCCTTCTACCATCTCCAGGATCTGGTCGAAATCCCGGTTGTCGCGGACTTCCCTCCAGGCGGCAGCCATGCAGAACCGGGAAGATCCGGCATCTTTGGCGCGTTGGGCAATGGCGACTACATCCTGTTTTGACATCAAAGATTTGACGGTAATGCCGGTATGGTAACGGGCAGCCTGACCACAATAGGAGCAGTCCTCGGGACAGCCCCCGGTTTTGATGGAGAGCAGCGTGCAGACCTGAACCTGGTTGGCGGGATGGAATTTGCGGTGGACAGTAGCGGCTTGGTAAACCAGTTCTAAAAGCGGCTGGTGGTAGATGTCTTCAATTTCCTGGGTGCTCCAGTCGTTGCGTACAATGGAATAATCGTTCATAATAATCAGTTTAAGTAAATCTCATAATTTGCTGTGGAGCAGTGTCTATTGCTGATCTTGTCAGCATATCTATATCGGGCAGGTGACTCCAGTTGGTGCTTTCTGGAAGCTGGTCGATGATGACGTCGCGGGTATCTGGATGGAAGTATCCGTTCAGGATCACCTGCTTGACCGGGATGTTCATCGTGGCCAGGGCGTACAGGCTGAGCAAGGTGTGGTTGATGCAGCCGAGGTAATTTCGGGTGACCAATACCACTTCTGCATCGAATCTTTTGATAAGGTCGACCATCATGAAACTCGGTGAGATGGGCACGAATAATCCGCCGGCTCCTTCGATGATCAGGAGGTTGTCGGTCTCTGGGATCACGATGTCTTCGGGTTTGATCTCGAGCCCTTCAAATTTCGCCGACTGGTGGGGTGAAGCCGCTTTGTGCAAGCGGAAGGCTTCGGGGTGGATCACAGTTTTTGGGTTGCTGATCAAGCGGCTGATCTGGTCGCTGTCGGAACAGGTGAGGTCGCCCGACTGTATGGGCTTCCAGTAATCGGCTTTAAGCTGCTGGCAAAGGACAGCTGAAACAATGGTTTTACCTACGTAGGTACCGATCCCGGTTATGAATAGTGGTTTAGTTTGCATAGGATGTACTCAAATGGTGAATGTGACGACAAAGGGCGAGGATTTCCTCATCGCTGTTATGGAGGTGCAGGCAGATGCGCAGCCTTTCTTTTCCTTTAGGAACCGTAGGGCTGCGGATGGCGCGGATGTCAAAACTGCTTTCCTGTAAGGTGCTGCTGAGCCATAAGGCTTCTTCATTGCCATCCGCGTAGATGCACTGGATAGCTGAGGGGTTCATGCTGCTGCGCATTTGGTGCTGCGGGGGCAAATTGTCCTTCAGGAGCGAACATTTACGCTGCAGGAGTATGCTATCGTAGGGACGCGATAATAATCGCTTATACGCGATCTTTATCGCGAGTAACTGCGAGAAAGGCGGAGCGGTACTATAAATGAAGGGCCGTGCGAAGTTAATGAGGTAATCCCTGAGGATGTTGCTGCCCAAAACGATGGCACCGTGCAGCCCGAGCGCTTTTCCAAAAGTGACTACCCGGGCGAAAACCGCGTGCTGGATTTCCAGCATGTCTACCAGTCCTGTTCCGAAGACGCCAAAAGCATGGGCTTCGTCGACAATCAGCCTTGCGCCATAATAGCGACAAAGTTTCGCGATCTCCAGCAGATCGGCCAGGTCGCCCTCCATACTGTAAACACTTTCTACGGCCACATAACATTGCCCTTTACTGTTCCTGATCTTCTTTTCGAGATCGTCTACATCATTGTGCCTGAAATTGAAACGGTTGGCGAAACTGAGTCTGCAGCCATCGATGACCGAGGCGTGGATGTACTCATCGCAGATCACGGTATCATCCTTTTGCGGCACCGAGGAGAACAATGCGAGGTTGGCATTGTAACCCGAATTGAAGATGAGACCATGACGGGCATGGTGGATCTGTGCGAGCTCCGATTCCAGGTTCTCCGCGAATTCAGAGTTGCCGTTGAGCAGGCGGGAACCCGTGGCCCCGAGCATAGTCCCGGGGTATTTTTCCAGTTCGCGACTGATGCTTTCCTTGAGTTCAAAGGAGCGGGCAAAGCCTAAATAATCATTTGAGCTGAAATCATATAAAATGTTTTCAGGCTGCAGGTTACGCAGACTTCCTTCTTCCTTCCTGAGCAGGAGGCGTTCCTTCAAATCATTGTGTAAAAGTTTATCCATTAGCGTTTGTATTTGGTTAACTCTTAACCCTGTGCCACCGGTTGAATGTGCTTTGGCAATGCCACCGCGAGATCATTGATCCAGTTTTGGTACAGGTGTTTTTCCAGCGAAATGATGTTGTTGGCGTGAAACTGCCAGTCGGGCGAAAAGCTTTTCAGCTGCGCCGTCATTTCTTCCAGATGGCCTTGTTCTTCCAGGATAATCGAACGCACACTCACTTTGCTGCCGGCCTTGTTCAGCACTTCCTGGTATATGGGGTAAATCAGGTCCGCCCGGACCTCAATCGCATAGGTGACAAGCAGGTAGGCTCCAAACTTTAGCTTTGCACCTTTTAGCAGGAGGTGGTCCATCAGGTAACGGCTCGTCATCATGTCCAGCTTATTGAGGTAATACTTGCTGCTAAAAGGTGCTAGCAGGTAGTCCGGCTCATAAGTAGGGCAAGCCGAAACATCCAGTTTGCCGATCTGCTTTTTCAGGTAGAAGGCATGGCGGTGTTCTTCTGCTGCATGTTTTAGCACCATATAGGTTGATGTTTCCGGTAATTCGTTGGCAGATATCTTTCTGGCCCCGATATTCTCTTGTAGGGAGAGGGTATTCAGAAATCGTGCATGCGTTTGGTCATCACTTACGATCTGTTTGAGGAGCTCTTCTAATTCCATTTTCACATTTGTTTAGATCAAAAGTATTATCTTGCCAGACAGTTAAAAGGTACCAGTTTGTAGTTTATGAGTAGTCCGGTTCAAATTCCCTTCAAAAGTGTTATCCGTATAGACAGGTCGCTCGACCGTCCGGTGTATTTACAGATCGCCCATCAGATGATCAATGCCATCCAGCGCGGTGTGCTGGTCGACGGTGTACAGCTCCCCGGTACGCGGAGCCTGTCGTTGGATCTCGATGTCCATCGCAAGACCATCATCGCGGCTTACGACGAGCTGGATGCCCAGGGTTGGACGGAAATCAGGCCTAACAAGGGCACTTTCGTCAAAAATATAGATCCCAAAGAAGTGGTGAAACTCGCGACTTACGACGACGGCTTCCTGACGAGTTATCCAGATAAAACCGGGTATACCTTTAAACAGAGCATCTTGCTCGATTCCATCCAGATCAACTCCCCATCCATGCTGGAGTTCAATGACGGGTTGCCCGATATCCGTTTGCTGCCCCTAGATCAATTGTCGCGCATTTACGGCGGGATCCTTAAGAGCAAGACCAACTACCGGCATTTCGGTTATTCCCACGTAGAAGGGAACGAGTTTTTCAGGGATACCCTCGCGGCCTACCTCAACAATACCCGTGGTCTGCATATCAGTAAAAGCAATATCCTGACCACCCGGGGGATCCACATGAGTATCTATCTGGCCTCGAGTATGCTGATTAGTAAAGACGATGTGGTGATTGTCGGTGACCTGAGTTATTACCTCGCCAATATGTGTTTCCAGCAGTGCGGCGGGAAGATTATTTCAGTACCTGTAGATGAAGATGGAATCTCAGTTGATGCTATACGTGATCTTTGTAAGTCGACCAAAGTAAGGTTGTTATACCTCACGCCACATCACCATTATCCAACTACCGTCACCCTCAGCGCAGAGCGACGTGTGGAGTTATTACATCTCGCTTCAATGCATGGGTTTATCATTTTAGAAGACGATTACGACTACGATTTTCACTATAACGGGAACTCCGTTTTGCCCCTGGCCAGTGCGGATACCAATGGCATGGTGGTGTATATCGGGTCCTTTTGTAAGTCGCTCGCCCCGGGGTTCCGCTCCGGCTACCTGGTCGCCCCCGAGAACTTGATCTCAGAAACCGCGAAGTTCAGGCGTCTCGTGGATCGACAGGGGGATATGCTCATGGAGCAAGCTTTAGGAGAGCTCCTGGATGAAAAGGAGGTGCAAAGGCACCTGAAGAAGGCTGTGAAGATTTATCAGGAGCGTAGGGATGTGTTTTCTACTCTGTTACAAGAGCAGTTAGGAGAGGTGTTGGAGTTTACTTCGCCACCGGGCGGATTGTCGATCTGGACCAAGTGGGATCCGAAGTTGAACCTCATGCGGATTAGTAAAAGCTGCCTCAAAAGGAACCTGCATTTGCCGCAGGAGTTGCTGTACCAAACGGAGAAATCCACGGCGATGAGACTGGGGTTTGGGAACCTGACTGCGGCTGAACTGGAAGAGGCTGTGGGGATACTGAAGCAGGCTGTCGAAGAGAGTTAAAATGGATAAAATGACAAGTTATCAATTGATAGTATTTTTTTTTACTGGTCTATTCATCAGAGGTATTGTAAAGGTTATGTGTTTAAGTACTTTGCTATCAATTTGTCGGAGGTTGGTTTTTGGATTTTCTAGCTTCGCGGAAAAAAGGTGGTGTGGTTTTAAGGCTGCCAACCGCTGAAACGCGCTTGAAGGCCTTAAAACCACACCACCTTTTTTCTTGTGAAAACTCTAAGGGAAGATCATACTAAGGTCACTCCCAGACGCAATTGATCAAGCAGTACCTTGGTCAGTCACCGAAGATCTATCTTATAGTAAAACCACCATCTACATTTAGGATTTGCCCTGTGATCCAGCTTGACTGATCGGTTGCCAAAAAAAATACTGCATTGGCAATCTCTTCAGGTTTACCGGTACGAGCAATTGGATAACTGTTATTTATTTCCCTTTCAAACTCTACGAGTTTTTCAGCTGAGAGAGAAGCTTGCCAATTCATAAATGTTTCCGTTTGTGTAGATCCTGGCGCAACTGCATTGATACGAACGCCATCTGCACCGAGTTCGTTTGCCAATGCTTTGACCATAGATACCATTGCCCCTCTGCTAGCGGAATAAAGCGAAGAATATCTGTTTTTTATCATCTTGTGAGCCCAATAGGTCGAAATGTTGACAATTGAACCTTTACTGGCTCTTAAAAGGGGTGCGAAGGCCTGTATTAACAAAAATGGGACTTTGACATTGAAATCAAAAAGGACATCAAAATCCTGCATATTGTATTGGTCAATAGCAGCGAACTTAGCCAATCCCGCATTATTAACGAAATAGTCCAATCTATCTGTGTTTATGAGTACGCTTTTCACAATATCAGGAACGTTATTGCCATCTGACAGATCACCACTAATGGTAGTAATCGAAACATCGTATATAGAGAGGCGGATTTTTGTCGAATCTAAACTGTCAGTATTCGAAGAAATCAAAATGATATTGATATTTTCCTGTGCAAATTTTTCTGCTATTGCAAAACCAATTCCAGAGGTTCCACCAGTGATTAAAGCTATCTTATTCTCCATTGTATTTAATTTAACCTTATTTTTGTTAAACAAAATTACAAGCGAAGAAGATTAATGTATAATCCAATCCTCTTTTAAATCTATCCCAACATCTAAATTCTAATGGATCTTCTTAATGATTTTTTGTCGACAATACTGATTGGTAGTATTATTCAGTCGAAAATATATTCTGGAAAAAAGGAATGGGGGATTGGGGGCAAGGGCTGTGAGCGTGCGTGCTTTGTTCTTATAAAGCATGGTTCGGGCACAATACATGTAGATGACCTTGATAGTTATGTTTTTAATTCCGGAGATTTCTTTTTCATAGGTCCATTCGTAAATTATTGGATTGGAAGTGAAGAGTATCATGAGGACAGATTGTTTAGGAATTCTGTAAATGCTGATTCCATTTTTGAACAGATTTACATTCAAGGAGAAGAAAATAATGTTGAAATCATATGCGGTTGGTTTAAATTTGGATTACCACAGCCTTCTCTGTTTTACAATGTCATCCCACAAATACTTTGTGTTAAAGAATCTGATAGTAACTACCATCAATTGATTTCGGCAGTAGATATTCTGCAGTCTGAAATTCATTTGGTATCGGGAGCAAAAGCTATTATGAAGCGATTGGGCGAAATTATCATTATACTTATCATCAGAAAGCATTTTGAAAATTCGACAGGCCAGATTCATTGGTTAAATGCATTGGAAGATCCAAGGATAAGCCTTGTTATACAATCCATTCATACAGATCTGTCAAAAAAATGGACCGTTACCTTGATGTCCCAGGTGGCCGGAATGTCAAGAGCAGCTTTCGCAGCATATTTCAAATGCCTGATCAATGAAGGGCCATTGACTTATCTAACAAAATGGAGAATGTACAAAGCTGCTCATTTATTGGTAACAACGCAGGACACATTAGCTGATATCGCCCAACAAGTTGGTTACAGCTCAGAATTATCATTGAATAAAGCTTTTAAAAAACATTACAAATCTTCACCGGGTATCTACCGGAAAACTAAATACTAAATGTCTTTTCATGTGAACTAAATTAAAGGTCGCGAATCAGGTATAAGTTTATATTTAAGGGATTTATTTTCTATATGGTCTTTTAAGCTAGTAGATTTTTTTTTTGCAGTATGAGGTAGGATGGTTTCGGGATTGATAGTATGGGAAGCAAGCCTAAACTACTTCAATATCCTTTTCCTCCAACTTCTCGTATATCATTTCACTGACGCTACTCCGCGTACTTTCCGACACAGAGATGTCCTTACACCAGAAATACACCTTAACGCTGATACTCGTCTTCGTTTTAGGACTCATGATGATCTTAGGTTCCTTGTTCACGAAGATATTATCGTTTGCTGCGATTGATTCCTTGATCAGCTCCTCTACCTCATCACGTGCAAAGGGTTTTTGCAACACAAACTCCATTGATATACGCATCTGGTTATTCGTCAGTGTCCAGTTGATGATATTGTTTGATAGGATTGAGCCATTAGGAATGATAATCTCCGCACCATCATCCGTGAGTAGCGTACTCGCGCGGATACCAATCTCCTTTACCCGTCCCTTCTTGTCACTCAGCTCCACTACGTCCCCTATGCGCAACGTTTTATCAAAAATGAGGATGATACCCGACACGAAGTTGCTTACGATGTTCTGGAGCCCCAAACCAATACCTACACCCAAAGCACCGAGCACTACCGTGATCTTGTCGATCGGCAAACCAGAAGCCGCGACTGCCAGAAGAAATCCTCCGATCAGCAATACCAATCTCGTTACGATCAGTTTAGAACGCTCCCCTTTATTGTCATCCAGTGAATCATCACCCGTGTCGCCAAAGAAGTATGCGATGTATTTTTGCAGGAAGTTGGCCGTCCAGATAATCAGCAGGAACAACACGATTCCGCCAAACGTAAATGCCAGTGTACCTATAGTTCTCTTTTCGGTAAGCACGTCCAAAATACTCGTATATAATTCATTAAATATATTCAGGTTAACCAGGAATAGCGTAATCCAGATCAGGAAGGCGCCGATGTTCAGCAATCCGCGGATGCTTTTTACAACAGGCTCCCAGTCGAAATGCTCAGGGTAATTCTTGCGGATCCGGCTGCTTTTGATTTGCAGCAGGAAGGCTTCTGTGATCATTCCCGACAGGATGATCAGCGAAATTGCATGAAGGAAAGCACTCGATGCTGTGGTGTAAAATATCTGCGTTAGCGTAAAACGACCGAATATATTACAGAAGATTGCCACGAAGTTGAACAGGATATAGATAATCCCGACAGGCAGCATGATTCGGTATTTTCCGGTTTGGGTTCTGAATTTCAAGTAGGTCAGCACACCAAAGGCCGTTGAGGCAATACAGAAAACCAACAGGTTCCAGCGCTGGTATCTTGGCGGCATTCCCAACAATCGTAACACTACCGGTGCAATTAACAGCACCGTGAAGATACACCACTGGTAAAAGATCTCCCTGGGCAGGCGTTTGTACAGCAGGGCCATCAGGCTTAATGCCAAAACAATGTGCACTGCTTCGATATACAGCGCCGGCGCCAGCAAATCGAACACCGGTGCAAGCGTTAAGATAAAGATGATAGAAATCTGGTAAGGCTTGGGCCGGATGAACATGAAATTGAATGAATCTACCGCATCCAGTTTCTTCCGGTTGATCAGGCTTTTGTAGTTAAAGAACACCCAGAAGAAGAAAACTGCACCCAGTAAAATCAGGCTGAGCCTGCTGCTCCGGGTGTAAACAAAATAGTATTTTGAGATCTGTTGTTCGCTGTTCAGGAACCTTCTGAAGCCCATACTGCGGTTGGCAGGCTGGTTGATCGTTTCCCATAAATAACGTCTTTCCTTGCCAAATGCTTTTACTCCTACAGCTTTTAACTGGCTGTCGGTTATATAGATCAATTCCTTTACATTGATTATATTTGCAGATGTTCTTGCCATCAGGGAATTGATCAGTTTCGTGTTGCTTTTGATAAGGCTGTCCATTTCCACCTTCTTTTCGCGGAGTTCCGTGAGTTGTGGTTTAAAAATGGTTTTCAGTGAATCGACCCTGAAGACCCTGACCAGGACAGTATCGCTGCGCAGTTTCAGGATTTGGGTTTTCAGCCCGTTTAAAGTCGCGTCATATTTTTGCAGGTCGGCCAGACAGTCCACATTGCTTTTTTCCAGTTCATCCAGTAAGGTCTGGTACATCTGCAGGTTTTGCAGGTTCAGCGTACGGTCGCTTTGCGTGAGGCGTTTTTTGATCAGGTCGATTGCCGCTTCATCCTGTGTCAGGTATCCCGAGATCGGTGCCATCCTGTAAAAGGAGGCCGTAGCCACTTTCACTTCGTTCATTGTTTCGAACACCTTTTGCAGTTTCGCCAGGTAGTCGCTTCGGTTCAGCACACTCGAATCTGCGAGGTAGGACAGGTCGCCTTCTTTCTGCTTGGCCAGTGCTTTTTGCCTCGCGCTTTGCGCCATCAGCATCGAATTAAAGAACAAACTAATCAGCAGGATCAGGAATACGGAAATTTTAGGTATAGTTGTGGTATGCGGTATCTTCATTTAGACATCAGGTAGTTAGGGTAGGTTGCAGTATTGTAACAAATGTAACAAAAGGTACACAAATAAATGCGCTATTGAATTTAAAGCCGCTTATTTAACATTTGTTGCCAATTCAGTCAGTAAACCAAAACGGCCTAAAATCGAAAATGTTATACCAGGCGGGGAGCCCGATATAACAAATTCAGGTAATAAAGTATATTTTGAATGTCTTTAGCTTTCTTAATTAGTATTACGAAGTAAAGCTAAACCCGGATCACCGGCATTCAAATTTATTTTTGCAATGTTGTTTGAAACAGGATTAGAGCGCCTTTTCGTAAATCCTGTAGGTTTTATAAGGATCGCCCTGGATCGCTTTGATCGCATTGTTCACCAGGTCGTTGTGCTCCAATGTCCATGACGCTTCAGCATATTTAAAACCCTTGCGTTTATAGGTCTTGATGATATTCCCGTAGATACAGGCTTCGATACCCTGTTTACGGTAACCTTCAACTACACCCAGTAGCAGGATCCTGATACCCGTTACTTTTTTCAGCCCGAACAACAGTTTAAAAATCCCCGTTGGCAGCAAACGGCCTCTTGGGATACGTTGCTGGATCTGGTTGATATCAGGAATAGCCGCACCAAAACCAACAATTTCACCGTTTTTCTCCGCCAGGTAGCAGAAATCAGGATCAAGGATCAGTTTAAGGTCTTTCGCCTGGTAATCATATTCCTCATCGTTCAAGGGAACAAAGCCCATGTTTTTATCCCAGGCACCGTTGTAAACTTCGCGAAGTTTAGCAGCATCATGCTTGAAATTTTTCATGTTGATTTTACGGATGGTGATTTCGTTGCGGTTCAGACGCTCTTCAAGCCTGTCCAGCAATTTCACCGAACGGTCGTCGTACGCATCCCCTTCGAACCTCCAGGCAATCAGATCGACCTTTTTTTTCAGGCCCAATCCTTCCAGCAGGCCGATATAGTATTCTGCATTGTACGGCATCATCACCACTGGTGGGTAATTGAAACCTTTGATCAGCAAACCTGCAGTTTCATTCGTCGAGAAATTCACCGGACCAATGATCGTAGAAACTTTTTTCTCTCTCAACCACTTTTCTGCAGTTTCAATCAGGATTTTTGCACTTTCCTGGTCGTTGATCACATCGAAGAATCCAAAAAATCCGTCGTTGGTACCATTGAATTCGTTATGCGCGTTATTTAAAATCGCGGCAATACGTCCCGTGATCTGGTTTCCATCATATAGCAGGAAACACTGCAGCGAGGAATGTTTATGAAAAGGGTGAGTGGTGAGGAGGTCTTTTTGTGCAATGAACAATTCCGGCACGTAAAGGGGATCATTTTTATACAGATCATGCGGAAAATCAATGAAGGCGGCAAGCTCTTTCTTTGATTTAACCTCGACTATTTTCTTCATATGTTTATTTGAGCAAGTTGAGTTGCCTGGCCACAGGCTTTTTTGTGATTAGAAGTCAAATATATTGAAATCGCATTAATATTTAGTGCTTTGTACCCGAATTAGGTGAGGTCATTCACCCCATGCGGTGAGCATCAGGTTCCTTGGCCCTCCGTAGTTGCGGTGTTCACACAAATAGATGCCCTGCCACATGCCCAGTGCCAACCGTCCGTTGCGGATAGGGATCATCACCGAAGTGCCCAGCATTGCTGCTTTCAGGTGCGCCGGCATATCGTCCGAACCTTCATCGTCATGCAGGTAATCCGGGTCGTTCTCTGGAACTGCCTTGTTAAAATACATCTCAAAATCGTGCCTCACCGTAGGATCCGCATTTTCATTGATACTCAGCGAGGCCGAAGTATGCTGGATAAATACCTGGCAGATACCGGTTTTGATTTCGCCGATTTGCGGAAAAGCATGGAGGACATCATTGGTGATCAGGTGAAATCCCCTGCGTCTCTCCTGCAGGCGTATAGGTTGCTGGTAGATCTTCATGGCGCTAATTTACATTTTAATCAGATCTATCGCCAGTCTGCCCGGATTTGCTTTGCGTTTTTTATATTTGAAATCTATGAACTTTGAAAATACACTGAACTTTGCCAGACAACTGGATGCACAGGATCCGCTTAAGGGCCTGCGCGAACAATTCTTGTTTCCACAGCAAAACGGCAAACCTTTTATATATCTATGTGGCAACTCGCTCGGCCTGCAACCAAAAACGGCCAGGGAAGTACTGGGCAAACAGCTCGACTCCTGGGAAAACTATGCCGTAGAAGGCTGGTTTGAAGGCGACAGCCCCTGGATGTTTTACCACAAGGAACTGAAAGAACTGATGGCGCCAATTGTGGGTGCGAAACCTGCAGAAGTATGCCCCATGCATACACTGACGGTCAATCTGCATTTGTTGCTCGTGAGTTTTTACCGCCCTGAGGGGAAACGCTTCAAGATCATCATGGAGGCCGGTGCGTTTCCTTCCGACCAATACGCATTGGAAAGTCAGGTAAGGTTCCACGGTTTTGATCCTGCAGATGCCATTATAGAAGTAGCCCCAAGACAAGGGGAATATACACTGAGAACCGAAGACATTGAAGCCGCCATTGCTGAAAATGCTGATGAGCTGGCGCTAGTGCTTTTTGGCGGGATCAACTATTTCACCGGTCAGTGGTTTGACATGGAAGCGATCACCAAAGCTGGTCATGCCGCCGGGGCACTGGTAGGGTTCGATCTTGCACATGCTGCGGGAAATGTGCCTTTGCAATTGCACGATTGGCAGGTAGATTTCGCTTGCTGGTGTAGTTACAAGTACCAGAACAGCGGACCGGGTGGGATAGGCGCCTTGTTTGTGCACGAAAAACATTTTGACGACCAAACCATGAACCGCTTTGCAGGATGGTGGGGTTACAACGAAGCCACCCGTTTTAAAATGGAAAAAGGTTTTGTGCCCGAGCGCGGTGCCGATGGCTGGCAGATCAGCTGTACGCAGGTCATGCCAATGGCCTTGTACCACGCTTCGCTCAAGATTTTTGAATCCGCTGGTTTTATGGGGCCGCTAAGGGAAAAAAGTATCCGCCTGACGAACTACCTGATTTATATCATCGGAGAAGTGAACGCCCAGGTGGGTTACGAGCAGTACCAGATTATCACCCCACCGGATGAAAAGGACCGGGGAGCACAATTGTCGATTATCGCCAAAGGCGATGCAAAAGCAGTATTTAACAAACTGGTGGAAAACAATGTGCTCGGCGACTGGCGTGAACCCAACGTGATTAGATTTGGTCCCGCACCATTATACAATTCTTTTGAAGATATTTACCTTGCCGGTGAGCTCTTGTTGCAGCTCAGTAAAGAAGAAGCCTTATGATCAACTATAATCCCAAAGCCTGGTTTACTTTTATTTTCCATATCCACAAGGCCGATACCTTCAGGAAATTATGGCCACTGATGCTCAGTGTCGGGATCTTTTCTGCGCTCGTAGCTTTTCTGGAATTGCATTACTTTAAATTGTCGGAGAGCAATTCGTTGAGTAATATCAATATGATGCATAGTCTGCTGGGATTTGTGATTTCCCTGCTGCTGGTGTTCCGTACCAATACCTCGTACGACAGATGGTGGGAAGGTCGCCGGTTACTCGGGGAACTGACCAACGTGAGTCGCAACCTGGCCATCAAGATCAAATCGTTGAGACTGGGAACGGAAGAGGAGCACTTTTTCAGTTACGGGATTCCCAAATATGCATTTGCATTAAAAGAGCACCTGCGGGAAAAACAGTATTTTGGAAAGAATAGTTTTTTAATTGAAGTGGATGGTGGCAAACACATTCCCAACCAGATCGCCGGAAGTTTATCCTCCCGGGTGTACGACCTCGCGGCGGAAGGCAGGATTTCTGACGAAATGCTGATTATCCTGAGTACCGACCTGAACCGTTTTACCGATATCTGCGGAGGTTGCGAAAGGATCAAGCGCACGCCGATTCCTTTTTCGTACAGTGCCTTCATCAAAAAGTTCATGTTTTTATATGTGATCAC